>BNJT01002406.1_pt1 | contig 144320 bp, 222 predicted proteins | sample 8540491 | NCBI WGS metagenome assembly BNJT01 (sample SAMD00202455, study PRJDB9452) | human saliva metagenome | host: Homo sapiens
AAAAGATAATTAAAAATTGGGGTTAGCTCTAAAATGAACTCAATTTTTAATTTTTTATTCTTTTTAAGATTTACTAACATCCAAATTAAAAATATTTGAAATAAAACTTGACTTATTGGTAAACTTGCCCATAAACTCCAAGTAAAAACCATAGAAAAGGTAAAAATATTAAAGTAGCAGAAATACTCTCATTATTTTATTGTATTTGATAAAAGGAATTAAAATAAAAGAATAAAAATAGGTATAAGAAAGTTAATATTCCATTTTTGAACAAAGAAATCTACATACATATTATGTAACATTTGCAAATCTATCTTCATTTAAAAATTCTTGTCTTAAATGTTCATCTTGCACATTTTCATCAACATATTTTTAACATGAGGATAGATATTTTTATAAGTCCCTATCCCAAATATAGGATCTCTTTAAATATATGTTTTCCAGCTTTCACATAACTATTCTATCTTCATTACTTATATTTTTGAGTAGTTTGAAAAGAAGTTTTTAGTTTTGTCATATATTCTTTAGGAAGAAAAATTCCTGTAAAAATATAATAGCTATAACTATAAAAAGTAAACTTAATATATATCTTTAAATATTTTTAAATAAAAAGATATAAAAAGATTGTAATGAATAGTGATATAGCTCCCATTCTACTTCCACTTCTTCCCAAGCACTATAAAAGGTAATATAGAAGCTAAAAAGTATATATATTTTTTAAAGTTCTCCAGAAATTTTTCTCAAAAAGAATAGATTGAGTGTGTATATCCAAGCCCTATCAATAAAATTACTCTAATTCTTCCTAAATCATCAAGTAAAGTATAGAGATAGGATTCATTGTATAAAAATATTGTACTAAAGTAAATTGGTAATCAAAAATATTAATATATTGAATTTATCTTTCTTAATATTCACTAAAAATGAAACATAGCTATTCCATAAAAATTTAGTATTTATATTAATGAATTTACTCATTCCAATCATACCAGCTGAAATATAATTCCAAAAGCAACCTAAAATTAAAAATTAATAAAAACATTCCGTATATTTTTATTTACTAATTTTTATTATATCTTTATTAATACATATATATAAGAATGACACTATAAGAAGAAGATATCCAACTTTCATATTTAGTTTTGAACTAAAAAGCTGAAAAATATAAGCATAACTAATTAATTCACCTAAAAACTAATTGTTTTCTTTTTATCTTTATAAAGCATAATTTTTCCTTTCAAATTAAATTTTCCAATTTAATTCTTTTACAACTCTTTCAATTTGATTTTTTAAAAATTCTTCACATTCTTTTTGTTCTAGGTTCTTCTAAAATAAATTCTACTTAAATTTCCTATTAACCTAAATTAGTTGTTAAAAAAACTATTTATCTTATAATCATCAAAGTCAGTCAATCTAAGAATTTCCTTTATTATCTATTAACATACCACCAGTATTATAATCTGTTGGATAAATTTTATTTTTATTAATATTATATCATAAAAATTTTTGTTATTAAGTTTTTATTTTTCAAAGTCATTGACAAAGTTTTTCAAAGGTTTGTCCACAATCCTTTGTGACAATTATTGAGACTCTATCAAAAAGATATTCTCTTAATTTTTATATTCTAAATTCACATAAGGGATATTTAATTTTGCTAGATATTTACAAACTTTTCATAATGTAGAGCTCTATCTTGATAAAGTCCAAAAGGCAATTCTTTTCTCCTTTTTCCATAGGGAATATATTTTTTATATAAAAATTTTTCACCTTCAAATTTCTCTTTATAAACAAAGAGTTTTATCTTTATGATTGCTTATACATTCACCAAAGTCTCCATGTTCTTCTAAGTATTTATCAAAAATTGATAGTTCATTTTTAGCTCCTTAAATTTTCCAACCCTTATCTCTTAATTTTTCTTAAAGTATTTTATTTTTCAATAAAAGTCAATCTTTTGAATCTTTTCATTGAATAAGCCAAATAGTAAAAATAAATTTTTTTCTTGTAAGGATATGTCATTTCCTCATAAGAGTCATATTTCATTGTTATCATATCATAATAGAGCTCTATAATTTCCAAAAACATTTTCCTTGAGTATCCAAAATATGAATTTGTTTATTTTTCCACTAAAAAGTTTCCAGGATTAAAGTCACCATGATAATAACCTTTAGAATGAATTTCTTGCATTTTTTTCTACGATCATATCTAAGTTTTCTCTATTATCTTCACCTTCAACATACTCCATTATGAAAAATGAAGAAACAATAAATCCATACTTTCTTTTTATTCTTCTGCAACTAAAGGTTTAACAAACTCTTTAAAACCCATATTTATTAAATTATTTATATTTACTAAAGTTGTAAGAGATTCACCTTTTTAAAAAGAGTAGTAACTTGTCTTTGAGGAATTCTAAACTCATTTCTAGGCTCTTTATATACATATTTTTATTATCTACCTCTATTATAGACACATAATTTCTTTTTGTATCTTTTAAAAATCTGATATCGTAGAATAGTTACCATCTATTACTTTTAAAGCTAAGTCTAAAAATTCTTTTTCATAATAATAAATATTCAGTTCCTTGTACTTTTTCTAAATTTAGTTTTAGCATTTTATTCCTTCCTAAAAATTAAATAAATTCTTAAAATAATAATTTATTAATTTAGCTATATGTTTTGGATGCTTTTTCCACCAAGGTAGGTGCTTATATTTTTAAAAAGTAAACTTTTGGATTTTCCAACTTTTACCCCACCAATGTATAGCATAGGTATTTTTTCTTTATACAAGTTTCAGTAAATTCTTCATCGTGGTTAAATGGATAAAAAAATATTCTCTAGGATATATATTTATATTATTTTGTTTATATTTTCCTTGATATTCTTCTTCAAGAATATCTGTTAATATAATAGTTATTATATGTAATGAAGATTTCCAGATTTCATCCTGATAAAATTCATACATCTTTTCAAATACTTTATGTTTTGGAATGACCCCAACTATACCAAAAACTCATAGTGTTCTCATTTTTCATAACCGAGAAACATATCATCAGTATCGAGAAGAGGACTTATATCTTTTATAATCTCCATATCAGTATCTAAGTATATTCCACCATAGTTATATAAAAATTTTTACTCTCACATAATCAGCAACAAAAGCCCATAATTGCCTTTTATAGCATTCTCTAAAAACTTATTCTTTTTAATTCTTCTTCAACATCAAAAGTTTGTCTCATTCCACTCTATTATTTCATAGTCAGGTAGATCCAACTTTCTATACACTTTTAAAACTTTTTCTGGTTTAGTATTGCCAAACCATACATAATGTATTTTCTATCATGGCTAACCTCTATTGTTTTATTTTTATTCCAAAAAAATTTTTCTCATTTTTATTTCTGAAAAGCCTTCATTTCTTTTCTTTTTTCTCTTATAAAAGGATATTTTCCACTTATTCTCAATTTAAACTTTTTCTATATCATCATCTGAATAAATACCAACTCTAACTATTTCAAATAAATCATCTGAGAAGCAAGCTGATCCATCTTCAGTTGAAACAGCAAACTTATAACCCTACCTTTACAACATCTCTAGATTCTTTTGTACTTCTTCCCCATGGGTATGCAAAGGAAATAGGTTTATATCCAGTTATCTCTTCTATTATTTTTATTTGAAATATTTAAATCTTCTTCTATAGTTTTTAAATCTACATTGGGCATATCCAAATGTTTAGTTAGTGTGACCACCAATTTCAACTAAATCAGAAGCTATTAATTCTTTGACTTCTTCTTTTTGTCATTAAGTTAAATCTTTTTCTCTGTTTTTTCAACATCTGTATCCCACTTGTTATAAGTTTCAGAAGTTATTAGAAATAAAACCATTTTTCATATTATATTTTTAATATAGGTAAAAGCATAAGTTGTCTTTATATCCATCATCAAAAGTTATGATTACATATTTTTATCTTTGTCAAATCTTCTCTTGTACTCACCATTTTGTATATCTTTAAAAGTGACACTAGTGTAGCTATTTTTCACTTAGATATTTCATTTGCATCTCAAAATTTTTCTTTTGTGACATAAGTATCATAAAAGCCAATCTCACTTTTTATCATCTATGACTCTATGATACATCAATACTGGTAAAATCTTTTCTATCTTTATATGCCAGTTTATTTTTGTAAAAAGAACTTCTATATCTTCAGTATTCTTAGAGTTTTTCCGTATAGACAACTGGTATATTTAAAAAGATGAATAAATATTCAATAAAAATTATTTTTCCAATATACAAAAATTATTTGAATATCCTTCTCATTTTTAAATTTTAATTTTTATAAGAATATTCTTTCTGTTTTAAAAATAAAGGTTATTATTTGAATCTTTTATAATATTTTTATCTTTCATTATCTTTTATATAAAATAAGTATATTCATAAAATTCCTCTTCTATTTTGATTTCTATCATTTTATATTTATCTTCACCAAAAGTTTTATCATAACCATATTCACATCTATAATTTTTTTCTTTGATATTTCATTTTTTTCTTTGTCTATAGTAATCTTCTATTAGGGCTTCCATTTGGACTTGCAGCTTTATGGTACATATGTATAGGATACATTTTTCATTTTTAAATACAAAAGTTTCTCCTCCATATTTAAAAATCTATTCCCAAAATCATCATCTTCATAGCCATAGCCTATATATTTTCATCTAATCCATTAATATTGATAAAATCTTCTTTAAAAAGTGAAAAATTAGACCTACTATTTTTGCACCTCTTGATCTTAATTTTAATTTATATAGAAGATTATATAATTTTTCTTTATTTACAATTCCATCTTGCTCTATCTTTTTGTATTGTCAACTAAATCATATATTTCTTTATAATCAAATTTTTAGTATTGATAAGTTCTTTGTATACTATTCTTCTAAGGAGCTTCCTAATGCCTCTGAAAATATCATTCTTTTTCTTTTTCTTGAGTTGTATATACTTTCTATACAAAATCATTATTAAATATAACATCTTGATCTAGAAAAATTAGATAATCTCCACTTGCTTCTCTAGCACCATTATTTCTTGATCTAGCAGTCTAAATCCTATATCATCTTGATATACATGTTTTATATTAAATTTACAATCAACCAACAAGTCAGCTATAAAGTCCATTAGTTTTTCACTTGAACCATCATCAGCAAATATAAAGCTCATCTATTTGCTTTGTCTGTTGTTGTAAAGCTAAAAATCATATTTCTTGCATATTCTAATCTATTATATAGAGTTACTATTACAGTTATTTTATCATTCATAAATACCTCACTTAGTATATTTTTAAATTATAATTTCCTTTTTACTCTTCTTTTTAAATTTTTGACATTGTAATATCAGAAAAAGATTCCAATTCTTCTCACTTGGTATAGGTCATCATCTATATAAAATGCTCCTGAATCTGTTGCCAGACCATAATTGAAACCTAACTCTTTTACTATTTTTGAAGTCACATTAAATATTCCATAAGGATATGCAAAAGAGCAAAGTTTTTCCCCAAGAGTTTCTTCTAAGTAGATTTTTATTCTCTTCTATTTCATATGCTCTTTTTCTGTTAAAGTATTTAATTTAGGATGATGTAGAGTATGTCCTCCAAACTCAACTGACCTGATTTATGCATTTCTAACATTTCATCTTTAGACATTAAATCAAATTTTTCTCACCACTAGCTTCAACATCCCATTTATTATATTTTTCATCTGAGACCATATATATAACTGCTTTCATATTATACTTTTAAAAGAGGAAATAATAAATCGTAGTTATCTTTTATATCCATCATCAAAAGTTAAAAATAATATATTTTTCTCTTTTTCTATCCTCTTTTGAAAGTATATATAAATCTTTAAATGTAATAGTTATATAATTATTATCTTTTAGGTATTTTAATTGTTTTTTTCAAATTCCTCTACATTTAGATAAATAGTATTTTTTTACCTATTCCATTTTCATTATTTATCAATCTATGATACATCAAAATTGGTATTTCCTTTTTCATACTCAAATATTCCTATCATTAATCCTCCAAAATTTCTAAAAATTTCTCAAATATTCTATTTCTTTCAAATTCTTCAAGACTAAATTCTAGCTCTTCTTTATCAGAAATTATATATTTAGCTAGTGTTGAATAATCTCCAACCTTAAATAATAATCCCCTATTGTTAGCTAAGATTTCATTAGGTCCAGTTTTACAATCACTAGCAATAACATTTTTCCTAAACAAAGCCCTTCTAAAAAGAACTATTGCAAAGCCTTCGTATCTTGAAGATAAAATTAATTTATCAGCTTTTAACCAATTATATGGATTTTCTTTTTCTTCCTAACAATAAGATATCTTCTTTATACAAATTAGCTTCCTTTAATTTTTTTCAACTTTTATCCTTATCTGGGACCATCTCCTATAATATATAGTTTACCATCATAGCCATTCTTTTTTTAGCTATTTCATAGGCTTTTAAAATAAGGTTTCAAAGTCTTTAGGAACACAGTCTAATCTAGCTATTGACAACAAAAATTTATCTTTTAAAAGCTTCTATCTTCTTCAGAAAAATCTTCATTTGATAATTTTTTATCCTATTAAAATCAATAGGGTTATATAAGAAGTCAACTTTATTTTTTTAATTCATTTTTAAAATTAATTAAATCTTCTTTCATTTCTTTACAGATACAAATGATTTTACTATATTTTAGAAATTCTATCTACAAATCTATCTATTTTACTTTTTCTTTTTTCCAATTTTTAATAGAGCTGTGTATCCATACTAAATTTTTAGAGGAAATTTAACTTATCAATTATTTTTGTTAAACTTGAATCAAAATCAATCACAATATCAGGTTTATATTTCTTTTATAAATCTGTAGAAATTTATTATCAGCATATCTTTTGTTATAGCAAGATTATATTTTTATTCTTGACCATAAACTTTTTCTATTTTTCTCTTAAATTTTTATTTCTAAGATATAGTTATAATTCTTTTAGGTAAGTAACATTAGAATTTATATTTTTTTCTAAGGCATTATCTCTTTCCATTATCATTTTCAATTACAATCTTTTATTTGATATTTTTCTTGTTTCACTAAAAATTGATATATTCAATTTGAACTTTTTCAAGTCCTCCCATCATAGTGCTTCCACTTTTAAATAATATTTTCATCATTACAATCCTCATTAATTATTTATCATTTTTTAAGATTTCTGCTTCCATTTCTTCAAGTTCAAAAAGTATTAATATCTATTTCATCATAAGTGCCACTCTTATCTTTGCAAAAATAACTCTAGTATAATCTGAATTAGGAGCCCAAACTAAATGATCTACTCCATATTTTCCACCATTTGGAGGATATACAGCTATTATATTTTTTTATTAAAAAGTACTTGCTATATGAACTATAGAAGTATCAGGACTTATAACAAAATCACTTTCTTTTTATCAAAAAGAGCAGTATCTAAAATATTAGTTATGCTTTTTAGGAATGTAGACATTAGTATATTTTTCTAAAGTTTCTAATTCTTTGAATTTATCTCCGAAATAGACTAGAATAATAGCTATATCTTTATCCTTTAAAAAGTTATTATATTTTTCTAAAGTGTCTATACTAAAACTTTTGTGTTTACTTGCACCATAAGGATTTAAAAATTAATCTTTACTTTCCTTTATCTTGTTAAGAAATTCAGTATACTTTTGAATTATCTTTTATATAAATATCATAAGAAAGATTAATTTCTTCACTTTTTAAACCTAATTTTTAAAAAGATAAGCTAAGTATCTTTTAGTGATATGTTCACTCCATTTAAAATCCTTGTCACTTTTCAACAGAAAGATCAAATAAACTCCAATTATTTCTATCTAGACCTAAGTTAAATCGAGCTCCACATAGATTTATCAACATCATTTGATTAACTCTTAGCATCTCAGAAAAAAATCAATTAATAGATCATATTTTTTTCTTCTTTTTATTTTTTTAAGGCTAATTCTTTAATTTTTTTCTATCCTTATGATATTCATAGATTTCATCAACATTAGGATTATCTTTAACAATATCTATCGCTGCTCCTCTTGCAACAAGACCAATTTTTTTATATCAGGGTATACTTTTTTTAATCTCACGAAACATCAAAGAATTTACTATCATGTCTCCAATTTTTTTCCATCATATCTTAAAAAAAAGTATAGATTTGATATTATTATTCTCTATGAAGTTATTTCCTTTAATTATATTAGTTTTTTTCTTTTTTTATCCCAAATAGCTTTACCTATTTTTTTAATCTTTTTTTCTCTCATGTAATCTTGAAAAAAATTCTATTTATTTTTTTAAAAAGTTTTTTTCATACTTTATATTTTTCCTCCATAATCAAAAATTACTTCTTTAATATTATACCAAATAATCAATTTATTTGCATTTTTAATTAATAAAAAAAAGTAAAAAAAATAAGTTTAATTTTAAGAAAATTTTTCTTTGAGAAATTATAATAATCTCTAATTAAATATAGAGATTACTTGTTAGCCTATAATGTTTCAAGAGCTCCACAAAGGCTCTTTTCAACATTATAGGACGTCGAGTAATCAAATATAAAATAATTTATTTTTAAAGAAAAATTTCTAATAATAAAAATTAGAATGTAACTCACTTATTTTTTTACTTTTTATAAAAAAGAAGTTTTTTTTAAATGGAAATAAATTAAGAACTAAATTGTGTATTATATAAGTTTGCATAGATACCATTAACAGTCATAAGTTCATCATGGTTACCTTGTTCAACTATATCTCCATCTTTCATAACTAAGATTAAAGTCCGCATTACGAATAGTTGAAAGTCTATGAGCAATAACAAAACTTGTTCTTCCTTTCATAAGTTGACTGATGACAGCTTGAATATCTTTTTCAGTTTTAGTATCTATACTTGAAGTAGCTTCATCTAGTATCATAACTTTTTGGATTAGGTAAAATTGTACGAGCTATAGTTAATAACTGTTGTTCACCTTGAGAAACCATACCATTTTCACTTGTAATTATAGTATCATAACCTTGTGGTAATTTTTCTAATAAAAGCTATCACATTTTGCTAGCTTAGCAGCTTCTATTATTTCTTCACGAGTGGCATCAGGTTTTACCATAAGCAATATTTTTCAGCAATAGTTCCCTTTAAATAACCAAGTGTCTTGTAGAACCATACCAAAGTTTGCTCTTAACTCTTTTCTTGTAACCTTTTGAAATATCGACACCATCAAATAAAGATTCTACCTCCATTTACATCATAGAATCTCATAAGTAAATTTATTAGGGTTGTTTTACCAGCACCAGTAGGTCCAACTATGGCAACCATTTGTTCAGCCTTTGCAGTAAAATTAACATTTTTCATTAAAAGCTTATCTTTACTATATCCAAAAGAAACATTTTCAAATACAATTTGTCCCTTAGTATTATCTAGTAAATGAGTATCCTCAGTTAATTCTTTTTTTCTTCAGGTAATTCTAAAATGTCATAGACTCTTTCAACAGAAACTAAAGCATTCTGTAAAGAATTTATAATATAGGCAGAAGTTGTAACAGGCTCAGATATTTGAGTAATATATTGTAAAAAAATGCCTGAGCAAGTCCTAAAGTAAGATGACCATTTATTACAAGTATAGCTGACATAACTGCTGATGTAACAAAAGGCTATTTGAGTTATAAATCTAATAGAAGGATATATTGAAAAAAATTGTAAACTCAAGTGTTTTTTTGCAGCAACATATTGTTTTTTTCAATAGATTCATCTATACTAGTTATGATATCTTCTTGCTTATTAAAAGCTTGTACAACTAGATTTCCTGTTAAAGCCTCTTCTGTCAGTGAACTCAATTCAGAAAGAGATTTTTACATCTTGAGAGAATATTTTTTTGTGTTAACTTTGAAACATAGTATGTAACTACAATACTTATTAAAAAGAATAGCTAAAAACTAGTAAAGTTAATTTTACATTTATAGTAAATAGCATAATTATAACAAGAATCATTATTAAAAAAATGAGTAAACAAATCTTGTAAAAACTAGAACCTATAACTTCTGCAACCTTTTTCAATATCTGTTGTAAGTTTACTTAGAATATCTCCAACTTGGTTTTGTATCAAAGAAATTCATAGGTAGCTTTGTAAACTTTCTACTTAATTTTACTCTAAGAGATTGAGCAACTTTCTCCCTAATATTGCTGATATATATTCTTGTAAATAATTTAAAGCAAAGATTGATACAGCTATTATTCCCTAATAAAGAAACAGGCTTTTATAAGAAAAACTAAAGACAGCAGACCCATTTATCAATAATAGTGTTATCATTAAGTATTTTTACAATGTCATCTATGGCAACAGCTGATGTCCAAGGGATAGCAACTACTAAAACTGTTGATATTATATTAGCAACAACAGAGATTAAAAAAATGGAACTTTTTCTTTCACCTAAAAGTGATAATAAATTAGAAACAGCTTTTTTTAAAAATTCTTTATACTATCTTCATTTTTGATTTTTTTCTTTTTAGACATTTTTCAACCTCCTTATTCTAAGATACCTTGCGACTTAGCAAGCTCAATATATTCTTGATTGCTTTCTAGTAACTCTTGATGAGTTCCCATTCCCTGTAATTTCACTATCTTTTAAAACGATTATCTTATCAGCATCAGCTATAGTATTTAGTCTTTGTGCTATGATAATAGTTATCTTTATCCTTTAAGAAAGTTTTTTTAATTCCTTACGAAGTTTAGCATCTGTTGCATAGTCAAGAGCAGAGAAACTATCATCAAATAAGTAAATATTTGCATCTTTTGATAAGGCTCTTGCAATAGATAATCTTTGTTTTTTTGTCCACCAGAGAAATTTATTCCTCCTTGAGCTACAAAAGAATCAAACTTATCAGGTAAAGAGTCAATAAAATCATAAGATTGAGCAATCTTTTGCAATTTTAATCATTTCTTCATCTGTCATATCCTTATTAGTAAATCTAAAGTTATCCTTTTATTTTTTTCCACTAAAAAAATATGCTTTTTTTGTGGAGTATATGAAATTTGATTTCTTAGGCAATTTAGAGGTAAATCTAAGGTATCGACTCCATTTATTAAGATTCTTCCACTTTCTATATCATTTAATCTAAGTAAAACCTTTGCTATTGTAGATTTTTCCAGAACCTGTTGCTCCAACTATAGCAAATCTTTCTCCTGCTTTTTATAGAGAATGAAATATTCTTTAAAATTTGTTTTTTTCTGCACCCCTTATATCTAAAACATACATTGTCAAAAAGTTAAAGATATAGGATTTTGTTTTAAAAATATCTTTCATAGTAAGAGTTATCTTTTTAATTCTTCTTTATCCTTTATTTCACTTGTAACATTTAAAAACTTCTTCAATTCTTTCTATTGAAACAACAGCCTTTGGCATTTGAACTAAAAACCATAGAAGACATAATAAGAGCAGCTATAGTAGTCAATGAATATTCAACAATAGCTGTTATAGAACCAATTTCTAGGGTATTATTTAAGACTTTCATAGCACCAAAAGAAGATTATTAAAGTTATAACAACAGACATAAGTGCAAAAAAAGCCATAGGTGAAAGTAGAGCAAACTTTTTATTGATAATGATATAGTTATCTGTGTACTCTTGAGCTACATCATTGAATTTATCTCTTTCTTTTTTTAGAATTATCAAAGGCTCTTATGATTTTTAGCTCCAATGAATCTTTCTCTTAAAAACTAAAGTCATCCTATCTAATTTTTTTGAACTTTTAAAATATATGGTAAAGATTTAAATAGAGTTAAAACTATTGCAAAAGCAAAAAAACTAAGATTGTAAAATAAAAGGTATCAAGGCTAAAGTAGGTGATAACTTTTATTGTCATAAATATAGATATTACTGCCATTATTGGACTAGGTAATATCATTTGAAAAAAATGCTACTATAAGTCTTTGAGCATTATTGTTGTCATTTCCCATACGAGTTACTAAAGAAGCAACTCCAAAATCATTTGACTTGGTCAACTGTTAAAGATTCAAGATTTCTTATCAGTAATTTTTCTATTTCTTTCTTTGTAAAGTTAGTGGCAAAGAGAGCTACAAAGTGATTAGCTATAATTCCAGTTGCAGTTCCAACAATTAATATAATTACCATTTTTTTATACTTGTAGAATAGACCATATCTATATCTTTTTTTCATTATACCTAAATTTATTATATTAGAAATTTGAAAAAGGTATAGCCAAGGTTGCAAAAAGTATTCAATGTAAGAAATATTGCACCTAAAGATAAAAATTCCTATATTTTTCTTTTTATAGGTTCTTAATATTTTCATAAAAAAACCTCCTTAAAACTATTAAAATAAAGGGAAAGAAAATAAGTTGCAAAATGAGGGTAAGCAATTTATTAATTCCCTTGTGATTTAAAAATCGAATACATCAAGTTTGTAGTGTATTATAACAGAAATCTTTTTAAAAAAATCAAGTTTTTTAAAAAAATATGCTATAATATCTATAAATATCAATATAAAAGAGGTAAAAAAATGAAAAAAAGATGACTCTACTAAAAAAAAATTAAAGATTTATCTGATTTAGATAAAAGATCAAGAAATAATAGATATGATAGAAGCACTTCCAACTGAACAATTAAACAATGAAATAATAGGACAATTAGCTAGAGCATACATATAATGTTCAAAATTATGAAAAAAAGCAATAGAAGTATTAAAAAAAGCATAGAAAAAGATGAAAAAAATACTATGCTTTGGAATTATAGAATAGGCTATTCATATTTTTTTATTTAGACGATTATGAAAAAAAGCAGAAAAAGTATTTTTTTAAAAAGCATATAAATTTAGAACCAGAAGATAGAAGATGTCAAATATTTTCTTATTCTATATTTATATGGACTTATCAAAACAAATAAAATTTTAGTGAAGATGATTTAGATAATCAAAAGAAAGCATTAAATTATGCATTGAAAAGCAAAAAGGATTATATGCAACAACAGATGATAAGAAAAATAGAATGTTATTCATATTTAGCTTTTCTTATATAATAAATTTACGGAATATCATACAGCTGAAGAATTATTAAAAACAGCTATTAGTCTAGGTAGAGATGATCTTTGGATACATTCTGAATTAGGATATTGTTTAGGAGAGTTAAATAAGCTAGAAGAATCATTGGAACACTATCTTTCAGAGTTATAGAAACTTGAGCCAAATAATATTTGGGTACTTTCTCAAATTGCTTGGACATATCGTTGTTTAGGGAAGATATGAAGAGGCTTTTAAAAAGAGAATTTTTAAGGCTCTAGACTTAGGGAGAAAAATAGTGAATGGGTATATGTTGAAATAGGATATTGTTATAAGGAATTAAATAATTATGATAAAGCTTTAAAATATTATTTAGAAGCAAATAAAATAAGTAAAGATAGAAAATGTTTGGTTATTATCAGAATTAGTATGGCTTTATAATGGAATAAAAAAAGTATGAGAATGCACTAGAATATCTTAAAAAAACTTGAAAAAAATTAGGTAGAGATGATAGTTGGTTTAATAGTGAATATGGTTTCTGTTTAATAGGATTAAAGAAATATAATGAAGCTATAGAAAAAAATATAATCATGCTCTGGAAAAAGGAAAAATAATCTTAAAGAAATTATCCGTTATAACTCTCAAATTGGGTTTTTGCTATCGTCTTTTAGAAAAAAATATGAAGAGGCTATTGAAAAACTTAAAAAAAGTTTTTAGAGATAATTAATGGAGATAAAACAAATGATAATACAGATGAGAAGATTTTTTTAAATTCTCAAATAGGTTGGATTTATGGAAAAAAATAGAAAATTCAAACCCAGAAGAAGCTCTATATTATCTATATGCTGCATTAGGTAGAGATGATGAATGGATTAATGCAGAAATAGGTTGGGAATTAGGATATAAGGCTGTAGGTAAAGATGAAGAAGCTGTAAAATATTTTGAAAAGAGCGATAAAATTGGGTAGAAATGATGAATGGATATGGATTAGAATAGCCGATATTTATTTTTGACTTGAAAAGATATGAAGATGCATTAAAAGCATATAATAAAAGCTTATGAATTTGAATGCTTACATAATGAAGGACAAGCAAGTTTATATATACGTAAGATTGGAAAAACATTAAGAAGACTTGGAAGATACGAAGAAGCAATTGAGAAACTTTTAGAATCAAGAAAATTATCACTTGAAGAAGGAGAAAAAGTAGAAGTAGAAGATTTAGAGCTTTCATATTGCTATGCTACTCTTGGAGATAGAGATAATGGTGAAAAATATATGAAATTATTTCATAGATTCAGTGGGAGTTCGTATAGAAAATGATGAGAAATTAAAAAGAACTTGAGGAACTTAAAAGAGATGGTAAATACATTTATATCATCCATCATAAATAGTAAAGTAAAATGGAATGTTACAAAACTGAAATTTTCAATTTAAAAGTAAAAAAATAAGTGAGTTACGAATGGAAATTTTTAGATAAAAAAATCAAATAGAATGAGCCGAGCATTTTATGCAGGAGTGTCTGAGTGTAACGAGTTTCCTGATTTGACAGCGAATTCTTGATTTTTTTATCGTTAAGAAATTTACTCAGTAACGAACTATTTTTTTACTTTTTATAATTTATCAACAGTCCATTTTTTTACTTTAAAATCAAGGGTTTTTATTTAGTTGATTTATATTTATCATAGTATTCAGTAGTTATAATATCATCTACTGATATTTTATTTTTTTCACTATTTGATTATCATATAAGAAATCTATTAATTTTTTTGCATTTTTTTCTTTTTGTATCATCCGTTATAGCTGGATCAAAAATTAGAGAAAGTTAAATCAGCAGAGTAAGCTTTTTTTATACTTCAGCAGGTATTCCACTTTGAGCATAGATATTAAATACTTCTTCTGGATTTTTCTTTTTGCAAAAATCTTTAGCTCTTTCTAAGGCTTTTTATAATTGCAACAGCAGCATCAGGATTTTTCTTCTAAGAATTTTGTTCTTCCAACAGCTAAACTTTGAGTTCCAACCTCAGGTTTATCTAAAGTTGAGTCTATAACTTTTTCCAAGCCCTTTTGATTCCATATATAAAGCTGTGTAATAGAAAGTAAATATAGCTTCAGCTTCTTTAGCACTGAATATAGATTGACCATCAGCTCCACCAGCATTTACAGAAACAAATTTATCTTCATCTAAATTGTATTTTTTTAAGAATTTCTTTAAAGAACTTTTTGTTCAACAGTTCCTTTTTCTATATAAGAACTTTTTTTACCTTCTAAATCTTTTAATACTTTTTAATATTATCATCGTTTTTGAACAAGTACTCCATACATAAATCTTGAATTATCCACTGCAAAAACTTTTTACATCTCCACCATTACTTTTTTTAAAACTGTAATTGGGAAATCTCCATACATTGCAACATCAATTTTTATTTGTTGCTAAGGCTTCATTTCACAGCAGGTCCTGCTTGTTGAAAAATATATAAATTCAGGTTCATATCCAACTTTCTTTAATTCTTCTGCTATATAGCCTTTATTAACAGCTATCCCTGTCGCTTCCAGTGTTTGATTGGATATACCAGGTAAACCAATTATAACTTTTTTTCAAATTAACTTCAGCAGTATTAACATTCTCATTATTTTTTTATCTTTAGGTTTAAAGGGACCAAAAAGCTAATACTATTAAAGCTATAAGTCCAATTAAAATTTTTTTATTTTTTTCTGCTTTTTTTCCTTCCATTATTCCTCTCCATTTTAGATGTTGTACTCAACAGCATTCTTATTTCTATCCTCAAAGAAATAATCATAAATTTTTATTTTTTTATAGGATAAGAATTCTGTATTTGTTCTATCTTTTTCTACCTTCTATGTCTATATTAATAATATCTTTTTATAACTCCGGGGTTAGCAGCCATAACAACAACTCTATCCCCTAAATAAACAGCTTCTTCTATATCATGAGTTACAAGTATAACTGTCTTTCCTTTTTTTCTTGATGAATTTTTAAAAAGTTCTTCTTGAAGTTGAACTTTTGTCATTGCATCTAAGGCACTAAAGGGTTCATCAAATAACATTATTTGAGAGTTTAGAGCCAGTCCTCTTGCTATTGATGCTCTTTTGAGCCATACCTCCAGATAGTTGGTCAGGATATGAATTTTTCAACTCCCTTTAGACCAACAAGTTCAAGATACTCAAGAACTATTCTATTTTTTTCTTCTGGTGAAATATTTTTTTAAACCTATAGCAACATTATCTTTTTATTTTTAAGCCAAGGAAATAGTCTTGCATCTTGAAATATCATAGAACAATCTTTACTTACACCATTTACAGACTTATCATTTATTAATATTTCTCCTTCTGTTATAGGAACCATTCCTGAGATAAGTTTTTAATAAGGTACTTTTTTTCCACAACCACTCTTTTCCTACTATAGTTATAAATTCACCTTTTTTTATATCTAAATTCACATCATTTAAAATCTGAACTTCTTCATTATTTTTTTCTGAAATTTCTTAGAAATATTTTTTTAATTTTTTTATTATATTTTTCACTCATAAATTTAAAGCTCCTAATTCTTTTTTTCCAAGGTGTTAATTCATGAGATATTAACACTATCAATTTATCCATTAAAAAGTCCAACAAGCCCAATAATTATCATGCACACTATAACAACATCTGATCTCATTAAACTTCTAGCATCATTTAATCTATATCCTATACCTGAAGACGAAGCTATAAGTTCTGAGGCAACAACTGCCATCCAAGAAGCTCCTAAACCCTAAACGAAGACCTGTAAAAAAATATTTGGTAATGCTGAAGGAAGATAAACTTTAAAGAAAGTATCCTTTTTGCTTAAAGCCATACATCTTTGCAACTTCAAGATATGTTTCAGAAGTTGAGTCTACTCCACCCATAGTATTTACTACTATTGGGAAAAGTTGCTGCAAAATAATATTACTACAATCTTTTGAAACTTCTCCTATACCTGCCCATAGGATAATAAGAGGTATCCAAGCAATCATAGGTATCTGTCTTATCGCTGTCAATGTCAGTTGAAAAAAATTCTTTAGCTTTTTGAGGATATTCCCATGAATATCCCCAAAGAAATTCCTAATACACTAGAAATAAAAGAAACCAGCAAGAACACGACGTAGACTTAGACTTAAGTCATTAGATAATTGCCCTGATTTTTAACATCTCTATAAAAGTATCCTTTACTGCACTCAAACTAGGTAGAGATGTAGGTGGAACTTTTTCCAGTATAGGTGAATATAAACCAAAAAAAGATTATCAACAGAGGTAAGATAAATTTTTATATATTCACTTTTATTTTTTTCATAATAATAACTCCTATTTAACATTTTTTTACTAATTAACTCTTCTAACCAAGAGTACAGTTCACTATAAGTTTTTTTCACCTGCTTTTTCTTGAAAGCTCTTTTTCTCCATCTGTAATTATGATTACAGGGATACCTTGAACTTTATATTTTTTTCAGTAATTTCAGGGATTTTTTTATCAACATCTACATATTTAGCTTTTTATAGATTTTTGCTAAGTCACTTTTCTAGCACTTTTTTTCTATAACAGGGTGAAGTGCCTTACAATGTCTACATCTTTCAGCTCCAAATAAAATTAATTCTAATTTCTCAACTTTTTTTATTATCTTCAACAATCTCTTCAAAAAGATTTCTGTTTACAGTAAATAATTTTTTTCTGAATTTAGTTTCTTACTTTCATCTATCTTAGCAACACATAGAGCATCACTTACACTGTATGGAATAGTTCCTTCTACCTTTTACTACAGTTTTTTTGCTCCAAATTTTTCCAGCATTTTTCAAGTCTGTATGTCTTAATATCAAGAGGTTTTATTTCTTTTTCTATAGGTTTTTTTCTTCTTGAGGAACCCATTCATAAGGATATCTATATGCTCTGTATATCATATTGTTTGTTGTCTTTCCACCATCAGTAAAAGTATGGAGATATCCATTCCCAAACTACTTCTTTTTTTCAGCAGTAACTTCAAAAAAACTCTTCCATCTGAACCTTCATCTATTAAAGTGTTTCCATTAGGTAATCTTTGAGCTGAACTTACATAAGGACTATAAAAATTTTTGCAGCATCAGTAGGGATAGCTGCTTTAATAGACTCAGGAGTAAATTCCCAAACTATTTCTAAAAGTGATAGGATCTATTTCTAAAACTCTTGAATAATCTCTTAAAGCATTTTTTTAAACCATTTTTTTACTTGATGGATTAGGTAGTCCATATCCTCCCCAACCACCATTGTCAAAAAAACAAGTATATTTCCTGCACCAGGTAGTCCTTGAGGTATTAAGTGGGCATGATGTGGACCTATGATAAAGTCTATATGTTTAACATCATCATCATTCCAATTTGGACCTATTTTTCCAAACTATTTTTTTCCAGTTTTCTTTGAGATTATTGCAATAAAGTTTGCTTCTCTACTGTCAAAAAAATAATATTTTCAGGATGAAATCTTTCATCACCATTGTCATAATGCTTATTAGGACCCTAAGTAACTCATACAATTTATATGAAGCCAATCTCCAACTCCACCATCAGCAGCTCTGACATTAGGGTTTTTCATATAGAGTTTTTCTTAGCATCTTCACTAAATCCTATCTCTTCAAAAATGCTCATTTGCATTCCATTGCCAAAGTATATTTCCTTCCCAATCAACTTCATAAAAAAACATCATCAAGTAATTTTTTTATCACTTATTTTTTTATTATAAAGAGTTTGGTGAGCAAGTATAAGAGTGTTTCCTTTATTAACTTTCAGGAATTTGTCCAGGCACATAGTAACCTACAGGATTTCCTTCTCTTTGGTAATCATGGTGAGTTCTTGCCATCCATCTTGGTTCTTCACCTTCATCTTCAACAAATTCAAATTTTTTTCAAACTTCCATACAATATTTCCATCATAGTCAATTTGAACTAAATCAAGTCCATCTTGCATACCATATTTAGGATTTCTATCTCCAGAATGTCCTATTAAATTTCCATTAGGAAGAAGTTTATTAGGGAAACCATGAAACTGATCCCATCTTCTAACTTCATTTCCATTCATATCAAATAATAAAGCTCCTGATTCTATTGTTTGAACTAAATTATATCCATTCCAACATTTTTCTGGATTATATATAGTTACTCCTGTTGGGTAAATGCTTGGTAATCCCATTTATATCACTCCTTCAAATTTTTTTACTAATTCTATAAATTCATCTTGTTTTGAATAATCTTCATAAGTTATTTTTTTCTTTCTTTTTAATATCTTTTGCCATTTCTTCGAGAAATAAAGGTATAGTCTCAGCTTTTAATTCTCCTACTGAACTATTCAATGTTATAGTGTCATCTGTTTTTAAATCTTCCACCTACGAAAAACATTGAAATATGCTCCCATCTTTTTTTCTTTTTACCTTGAAATCCTAACTCAGCTATTTGATGAGCTGCACAAGAATTAGGGACAACCAGATAATTGAATTTTTTTGGTAAATAACTAGCTAATCTTTGTTTATTTTTTTAAAAATAATTTAAAAATCATTTCTAGTATTGGAGGTGTATCTAAAAATTCCTGGATTACAGATAGTATTCCCTATACAAGAAAGAGAACTAAAAAAATCTTTTTCTTAGAGTATTTACTACTTAGATTTTTCTAATGCATAAACATCTGCTCTTTTTCAAATTTGCTATAAATAGCTCTTGATGAGATGTTAATCTAATTTCAACTTTATAATTAAGATTTTTTTAAAAAAATTCTACTAATTTCTCTCCTTCTTTTAAACTTATGTCTCCTTTAACTAAACGAATATAATATCCGTATCTACCTTCTATCTTTCCTTTTTACTATATTGAAATTTTTTTATAAATTTTTTTCTTTTTTTCTTTTATAGCCTTAACTTCATAAGGATTCTTGTATTTTTTTCTATTTCTTCAAGAAGAATATTTTTTTATATTTATCTCCAACTTTTTTTATATAAGTCATCTAAGTAGTTATTAAATAGTTTTTAAAAATTCCTCTTCACCTAATCTGATTAAAAATAAAACGAAGTCTTGCTTTTTCCTCTTATTTTTTTCTATCACCATGTTCATTGAAAAAGATTTCTCATTGCTACAACATAATATAGAGCTTCTTCAGGTTTTATAAAATCTTTAAGAACTATAGCTTCTCTTGGATTTATTCCTAAACTACCTCCACCAAAAAAACTTTAAAACCTTTTTACTCCATCTTTTTTTCAATAGCTTCAAAACCTACATCTGCAATTTTTTTACATAAAGATTATTTTTCTTCTTTATTAGAGAAAGCCACTTTAAATTTTTCTTGGTAAGAACATAAAGTCTGCTGTTTCAAGTATAAGTCTAGTAACAGCCTTGCTATAAGGAGCAACATTTATGATTTCTTCTTCAAAACCTGTTGTTGGAGGAGCTATAACAGCTCTTGCAGCATCTCCACCTGTTGCTTTAGTTAGAAAAGCCTTTTAGACTTTAATTCTTTTTAAAAGATTGACTAAATCTTCTTTTTTTATTTCCATGTAGTTGTATATCTTGTCTTGTTGTTAGATGTAGTCTTTTATCTCCCATATCTTTTTAGCTAGATCCAAAAAGAAAATTAAATTATCTAAACTTATTTTTAGATTCTATAAATCTAGGTCTTACCATGTAAGTACCTTTATCTCTTTTCACCATAGATACCATACATAGACTTAGAAGCATTCCATAGTTTATATTTTTTTCTTCATCTTTTTAATGCAGCTTTAGTAAGTTTAATAAACTCTTCTACCTTATCTATGTTCTCTAAACCTTCTAGCTTTTTCCATAATCAAAATCCCCCAATTTCATAATAATTAATTTCTAAATTATTGTAACAGTAAAAATTTGTTAAACACAATTTAACAAAATTAAAATTTTAAAAATTCATAAATAATGAGCAAATATTTAAAAGACAGTCCTTTTATTTTTTTAATGCTTTTTTTAGATAAAATATGAACATCACCAGCTTTGAGATGTATGAAAAAAATTTGTACAATAGAAAGTTTCACGCTATACTCTTGACTTTATTTCTGTTTACTATATACAATTATAGTATGTTGTTATACTTTAAGGGGATGATAAAATGAATAAAAAAAGTTATTTTTGGAGATTTAATGTTATTCTTAGCAGCATTTATATGGGGAACTGCCTTTGTTGCTCAGGTAGCAGGAATGGATAGGATAGGTCCTTTTTACTTTTAATATGGCTCGTTCTATAGTTGCAGTAATAAGTCTTGGAGCTTATTTAATTTTTTTACTAAAGGCTAAAAATTACCTAAAAGATATGTCTTTTTTTATTAAAAAGGTGGTTTAGTCTGTGGTTTCTTTATCTTTGTAGGAACCTCTCTACAACAAATCGGTCTCCAATATACAACAGCAGGAAAAACAGGATTTATAACATCATTCTATATTTTAATTCTTCCTTTCTTAACTATGATTTTTTTAAAACATAAAATAGATGTATTGACTTGGATAAGTATAATTATAGGTTTTATTGGACTTTATTTATTAGCAGTTCCAAAGCTTTAAGTGATTTTTTTCAATGAATAAAGGAGACTTTTATAGTATTTCTTGGTTCTTTTTTTGTTGGGCAGGACATATTTTTAGTTATAGATTATTATTCTAAAAAAAGTTAATCCAGTTGAATTATCATTTTTTTACAATTTGTTGTATTAAGTATTCTATCAGGAATTTGTGCTTTTTATTTTTTTGAAAATGAAACTGCTACATTAGGTAATATTTTTTTGCTTCTTGGAAAGCCTGTTGCATATGCAGGATTCTTCTCATCAGGAGTAGCTTATACTTTACAAATGGTAGGACAAAAAGTATACAAAACCTATAGTTGCCTCATTAATTTTTAAGTTTAGAAGCTGTCTTTTGCAGCTCTTGCAGGATACTTACTACTTGATGAAGTTATGAGTTCTAGAGAATTTTTTTAGGAAGTTTTATTGTATTTTTTTAGCTATGATTTTTCTCACAAATACCTAAGGATTTATTTAAGAAAAAAATATAGAAATAAAAAAATAAATATAGATTAAAATTTTTCATTTGACAAATATTACTATATAGTATACTATTATATAGTAATATTTTTTTATTTGATATTGATAATATATTTTTAAGGAGAACTTATGGAATATAATTGTGCAATGTATGTAAGTCAAATTAGGCAAATGACAATTAGGGCTTTAAATCAGATTTTAAAGAAACATAATATTACTTTATTTAATGCTGAACAAAGTAAAAATTTTTAGAATTTTTTTATGGCAAGAAGATAATCTTACTCCAAAAGGATATTTCAAAACATACAGGACTTGCTATAAGTAGTCTTACCTCTATGATTGATAGAATGGAAACAAATGGGCTTTTTAAAAAGAAAAATCTGATGAAAAAGATAGAAGAAAAAAACTATTATATCACTTACAGATTTAGGTAAATCTTTAAAAAAAGATTTTTGATAAAGCTGTGGAGGAAATAAAAAGTTACACTTTTTAAAAAAATTTCAAACAAGAGGAAATTATATTATTTGAATATTATTTAAAAAGAGTTTTTTTGAAAATTTAGAAAATTTATTGTAAAAAAATTTAAGGAGGATTAAACTATGGGAAATATTAAATTTGAACATATCAGAAATGCAACAAGCAAAATAACATATAAAGGAATTACTTTTTTTAATTGATCCTATGCTAGCACCAAAAAGATGCTTATCCAGGATTTGAAGGAACATATAACAATCATCTTCGTTTTTCCTTTGGTTGATTTACCAAATTTAATAATGGAAATTTTTAAAAAGATGTTGATGCCATAATAGTAACTCATACTCATTTAGACCATTGGGATAATTATGCGGTGGAAAAATATAAGAAAAGATATTCCTATATTTGTTCAAAATAAAAAAAGATTATAATATTATAAAAGAACAAGGATTTAAAAAAATATTTTTTTATTCTTGAAGAAGAAATAGATTTTAAAGATATAAAATTAATAAAAAAACTGGTGGCTCTCATGGGTACTGTTGAAATGTATGCTGAAGATTGGTTTACAGAAATTGCTGGCGATGCAATGGGTATTATATTTCAAGCTGAAGGAGAAAAAAACAGTGTACTTTTGTTGGAGATACTATCTGGACAGCTGATGTAAATAAAGCATTAAATCGTTTTTAAACCAGAAATTATAGTTATGAATACAGGTGCTGCTCGTGCACTTGCATTTAAAGAGCCAATTATAATGGGAAAAGAAGATGTAGAACATATGGTAAAAGCTATGCCTAATTCTCAAATCGTAGCTGTACATTTAGATAGTGTAAATCATGCTACTGTTACTCGTAAAGATTTAAGAGAATTTATAAAAGCTAAAAAAATATTGAAAAAAATGTTATAGTTCCAGAAGATGGAGAAATAATAAAATTTTTAAAAAAACAATTAACATAGTCAAATTCTTGTGATATAATTATCACTAACTAATTTTTTTAGGATTATTATATTGGATGAATTTAAGTTTGTATTAAAAAAATATAGGTTTAAAGTAATAAGGAGGTAATTTTATGAAAACTTATATTTTTTTAGCAAATGGTTTTTGAAATTTTTAGAGACATTTTCTCCAGTTGATGTATTAAAAAGATGTGGAGCTGAAGTTGTAACTGTTTCTACTGAAAAAAAGACTTATTTGTTTCAAGTTCACAAAAATAATATAGTGAAAGCAGATGTTATGTTAGATGAAATTGATTATAAGGATGCTGACTTGGTTGTAATTCCTGGAGGATATCCTGGTTATATTAATTTGAGAGAAAATAAAGATGTGGTTGATATAGTTAAATATTTCTTAGAAAACGATAAATATGTGGCCTCAATTTGTGGAGGACCAACTATTTTTTTCACATAATAAAATAGCAAATGGAGCAAAAAAATAACTGCTCATTCATCTGTTAGAAAAGAAATAGAAGAAAAATCATATCTATGTTGATGTTCCTACACATGTAGATGGGAAGATTATTACAGGAGTTGGAGCAGGATTAGCATTGAATTTTTGCTTTTAAAATTGCTGAACAATTTTTTTCACAAAAGAAAAGATTGAAGAAGTAAAAAAAGGAATGGAATTAATTTAAAAAAACTATGTTATAAAAAAAGGTTGTGGCAAAATTTTTTTGCTACAACCTTTTTTTATATTTTCTAGATATTAGAATGCAGGTACAACTGATCCATCACTATATTTTTTTATTGATATAGTCTTTTTACTTTTTTTGGCTACGAAGAGCTTTTTAGTAATTTTTTTGAATATCTTCTTTCTTTTTCATCACCTTTACGAACAACTAGTATGTTTGCATATGGAGATTCTTTACCTTCTAAAATTATAGAATCTTTAGCTGGTGATAAGTTAGCTTGTAAAAGCATAGTTTCCATTTATGATAGCAGCAGTTACATCAGGTAAAATTCTTGGTAATTGTGCAACTTCAGTTGGTTTAAATTTGATTTTTTTAGGGTTTTTTTAACTATATCAAATTCAGTTGCAAATAAGTTTTTTAGGATCTTTTAAAGTGATTACTCCTTTATTGTGTAATAAGATTAATGCTCTTCCTCCATTTGATGGGTCATTTGGTATTGCTATAGTATCACCTTTCTTTAAATCATTGATTGATTTAATTTTTTTAGAATATAATCCAAGTGGTTCAACATGGACATTTCCAATTGAAACTAGATTTAATTTTTCTTTCTTCAACGAACTTATCAAGATAAGGTTTGTGTTGAAAGAAGTTAGCATCTATTTCTTTATCAGCTAATGCTAAGTTAGGTGTTACATAGTCTGTAAATTCAACTATCTTTAATTCAACTCCTTGTTTCTTTTAAATCAGGTTTAATCAATTCTAATATTTCAGCATGAGGAACAGGTGTTGCTCCCTACTTTAATTGTTCCAGCTAATGCTCCCACAGATAATAATAAAAACGCTCCTACATTTCCGATTAATTTTTGTAAATTTCATAAATTTCCTCCTTGTTTATTTTTCCTATCTTTTTTTAATCTTCTATTTACAATGTAATTACCAACTGATTGTATAATTTGAACCAAGATGATAATTATAATTATTGCATAAATCATTATGTCTAACTTAAATCTTAAATAACCAAATCTTATAGCTAAGTCTCCAAGTCCCTCCAGCTCCCTATTGTTCCTGCCATTGCAGAGTAACCAATCAAAGCTGATTATTGTTACAACAATACCGTGAACTAAAGTTGGATAACATTCAGGTAACATAACCTTAAAAGATAATTTTTTTGAGTTACTAGCTCCCATACTTTGACTGGCTTCTACAAGTCCAGGATCTACTTCAAGTAAAGCTCCTTCAACTATTCTAGCTACAAAAGGTGCAGCTCCTATTGATAAAGGTACAACAGCTGCTGTAGCTCCTATTGTCGTTCCCACCACAAATCTTGATAAAGGGAATAAAATTATCATCAAGATTATGAAAGGAAAAAGATCTTAAAGCATTTATTATAACTCCTAAGATAGCATTGAATTTTTTTCATTTTCATATATGCCACCTTCTTTTTGTTATAACAAGTAAAACTCCTATTGGAAAAACCTAAAAAGTAATGAAAACAGTGTTGAAAGAAAAAAACCATATATAGAGTTTCAACTGTTGAAACTGCTAACATACTTATGATTGGGTTTTCAAAGTTCTCAAAAAGAGGTTCGATTAAAGAACTAATATCCATTATATATCACCTCCACAATAACATCCATAGTTCCCATTAGCTCAATAGCTTTATCTTGGGCACTTAAGTCACCATCTAAAGTTCAAGGTAAAGATGTCCTATATTCATTGTTGCTAATTTATCTATAGTTCCACCTAGAACACTGATATCAATACCATATTCCTTAATTACTTTTTGAAATTATTGGCTCTTGTGTAGATGTTCCTAAGAATTTAACCTTGACTATCTTTTTTTACCTCTATGATGTAAGTAATCTATTTCTGTATCAGTTTGTTGATGAACATAAGAAATTAATTCTTTCGTTATCTCATTCTTTAGGATCTGCAAATATATGATGTACTCCACCTTCTTCAACTATTCTTCCATCAGACATTATTGCAACTCTATTACAAACTTCTTTTTACAACTTCCATTTGGTGAGTTATCATCACTACTGTCAACGAAAATTTTTTTGTTGAATTTTTCTTAATAAGCTCCAAAAATAGATTTTTGTTGTTTTTAGGATCAAGAGCTGATGTAGCTTCATCAGATAATAAGATATCTGGGTTATTTGCTAAGGCCCTAGCTATAGAAACTCTTTGCTTTTTGCCCACCACTTAATTGACTAGGATAGTACTTAGCTTTATCAGATAATCCCTACAATATCAAGAAGCATAGCTACTCTTTCTTTTTATTTCATTTTTTTATTCCAATTTGCAATTTCTAATGCAAAAAGCAACATTTTTCTTCAACTGTTCTTGAAGAAAGTAAATTGAAGTGTTGGAATATCATTCCTATTTTTTTCTTCTTTCCAATAATTGTTTTTTTATTGAATTCTAAAACATTTTTCTCCGTTAATAAAAAAATTTTTTTCCACTTGTAGGCTCTTCAAGTCTGTTAATAAGCCTTATTAGAGAAGATTTTCCAGCACCACTTAAACCTATAATACCAAAAAAATATCTCCCTTATTTACTTTTTAAACTAACATCTTTTTACTGCATGTAAGCCATTGGAATAAACTTTATTTACTTTTTTTCAAGTGTAATCATTTTTTTCCCCGCTTTCTATAGTAGCTTCACTTAATTAAAAAAATCCATACCTTAAAGGAGTATGGATTGGTTTTTTTATTTATAATAATTGACCTCTCCATCTCTCTGGAATTAGCACCACACAACAAAGTAGGTTGCTGAAACATCATCGAGCCAGTCCCTCAGTTTCTCTGGATGGTTATTTATTTTTTTAACAAAGTTTTTCTATAAGTTGACACAAGTATATAATATTTTTAGTAAATTTGTCAACAATATTTTTTTAAAAATAAATTTAAAACTTATTTAGGTATCCTATATATCTCTATTTCTTCACCTAAAAATTTTTTTCTGCTGTAGGTTTAAAATGATATGTTTCACCTGTTACAAAAAAAATATTTTTTTACCTTTTTGCTTTTTTTATCATTTAAAAGATCTAAAGAACCTAGAGTTTGTTTTTACTTTATCAACTATTTGCACTGCAGGATCTACAACTTTTTAATTTTTGTTCTATCTTCTATATCTTTTTCTTATAAGTGGATAGTGAGTGCAACCTAAGACTAAAGTATCAACATTCTTAGGAATTTCTGCTAAATACTTATTAAGTAACTCTTCTCTGTTGTCAAAAGTATCCCAACCTGTTTCTATCATCATAGGAAATTCTACACAGGCGATTTCTTTAACATTTAATTCTGTATCTATCATTTTAGCTTTATTTTTTTGTAGCCATGAGATTCAGCTGTAAATTTAGTTGAAATTACTGCTATATTTTTTTAGTTTTAGTATTTTTTTCTTGCAATTTTTATTCCAGCTTCAACTATACCAAGTATAGGTAAAGGAAATTTTTTTCTCAAATAATCTATTGCAGCTGTTGATGCTGTATTACAAGCAACAATAACTAGTTTACAATTATTTTTTTAACAAAAAAATCTAAAAATTCTTTCAGTTAATTTTTTTGAATTTCATTTTTTTGTTTTACCAGAACCATAAGGGAAAATTTCCATTATCACCATAATAAATATAATCTTCATTTGGTAATGCTTTCATCATTTCCTTTAGTACAGTTGTTCCTCCTAAACCTGAATCAAATATTCCTATTCTTTTGTCTTTTTGTCTGCCATTTTTCTTCCTTCTTTTTTTATTTTTATCTTATCTGTAAAATACTTTTTCTATCATATCACATTTTTTTATAATATCAATTTTAAATAGAAAAAAAGATAGATTTAAAAAAATCTATCTTTTTCTATCTTTAATATTTTATTAATTTTTATCTAAAGTTAGCAACTATCCAAGAAGCAAATCCTTTTATAACCATTGCATTAACGAAGTCTATAAATAGAGATCCAACTATTGGTATAATGAAAGAAAGCTTTTACAGAAGGACCATTAGTTGCAGTAAATGTTTCCATATTAGCTATGGCATTTGGAGTAGCTCCTAATCCAAATCCACAGTGTCCAGTAGCAATAACTGCTGCATCATAGTCTCTTCCCATAATATTAAATGTTACATAAAGTAAGCAAATAAAGCCATTACTATTGTTTGAACTATTAATATAATTGATAAAAGGTCCTGCTAATTCTACAAGTTCCCATAATTTCATTGACATTAAAAGCCATTGATAAGAATAGAGATAAAGAAATATTTCCAATTACTCCTATTTCATTGAATGGTAAAGGTTTTTTTGACTAGCATCGATTATATTTCTCATGATAGCTGCAACAACCATTCCCATTAAGTATGCTGGGAATTTAATTCCATACTTTTTTTCTAATATTATGTTAATAGTAGCTCCAATTCCCATTGCGATTCCAACATATACAACTGCTGAGAATAAACTTTCTTCAGTCATTTCAGATTCATTATTTAATAAAGAACTATCAAAACCAGCTTTACCTTCAGTTGGTTTTTAAATTATTTTTTTATCATAAGTCTTCTAGCTATTGGTCCACCTATTAAACATCCTGAAATTAATCCATAAGTTGCTGATGCAACTGCAACAACTGTTGCTCCCTGAAGCACCTAATTCTTCAAGATAAGGTCCAAATGCTCCTGATGTTCCATGTCCACCTGTTAAAGGTATAGAACCAGCTGCTAACCCCTAATAATGGATCTATTCCTAAAGCTTTAGCTAAAACAGGTCCAACTATATCTTGAAGGATAACTAATATTGTAGCTGCTAATAAGAATAGAGCAACTCCCTACTCCACCTTTTTCAAAATCTTTTAAACTTGCTGAGAAATCCAACTGTTGTAAAGAATGCAATCATTAATAAGTTTTTTTGATATCATTATTGAAAGTAAAAAGTAAAACTTTCTGTTTGGTGTCCTATTAAAAAGGATTATTGAAAATAATGTACCACCGATAACTGGTGCAGGGAATAAAGAATCTTTCAAAGAAATTTAACTTTTCTTTTTTTATCCATCTTCCTAATAATAAAAAGTACAATTGCAAAACCGACAGTTTCCGCCATATTTAATTGATATTCAAACATAACAAGCCCCCTTAACATATTAATAAAAATATTTAAACATTTGTCTTTATTCATAATACTATAAAAAAATAAAAATAGTCAACAATGACTTTTTAAAAATAAAATGATTACTTATAAAAATAAAACTTTAGGTATCTATTTTTAAAACATATTTTTTTCTTTTTTAAATTTTTATAAAATTATTTTTTCTAAATAATTTGAATATTTTTTTATCTCTAAATATCTATATCAACTTTGATATTTATTGTATAGTCAGGGATATTTACTTTTTAACATCATTTAGAATTTTTATTATATATTTCTTCTCTATTTTTTTACAGAATAGTCAATTATGATATCAAATCTAATAGATTTATTCTTTTTCTTCTATATAAAAACCATGAAATTCTAAAAACCCCTTCATTAGACATAACAGTTTTTTTAAAATATCAGAATGAATCTTTTTATAATTTCTTCATTTTCTTGTATTCATAGAATAGATTGTTATTCCAGATAAATAGACATTATGTTTTTGCTAAAACTACATCAGTTATATGTCTTTCAAGAGGATCAATCTCTTCAGCAGTCATAGAGTCAGGTATCTCTATATGAACTGAGCCAATGTATTTATCAGGACCATAGTTATGTAAAAACTAAATCATAGGCACCATGAACATTTCTCAATTTCACAAATAGTTTTTTTGATTTTTGTTTTTAATATCTTTATCAACTCTTTTTTTCCTAAAATTTCATTTATAGCATCCATAAATATTTCAAGTCCAGCTTTTTATGATAAAGATTGAAATAAGTACTCCAACATAGGCTTCTATATTAATGTTTGTAAAAAAATATAGTATAGCTGATAATAGTACTGAAAGAGAAAGTATGGCATCACTCATAGCATCTGAACCAGAAGCTACAAGAGAGGAGAATTAAAATTCTCCCCTTAGTTTTTACATATTTTCCTAATACTAGTTTTTAATATAATTGAGACTAATAATACAAGAAGAGTAATTTTTTTGAATATTCTACTTTTTCTGGATTAATAATTTTTTTAATAGATTCTACCAATGAGGTTATACCAGCATAGAAGATAATACCAGCAACTATCATGGCACTTAAGTACTCAACTCTACCATGGCCAAGTGGATGTTTCTTATCTGGTTCAGAATCAGCTATTTTTAGTTGCAATAATTGTAACAATAGAAGATAGGGCATCACTTAAATTGTTTACAGCATCTAATATAATAGCTATTGAATTTGAAAAGCAGACCTACAGTAGCTTTTAAAAATCACCAGTAAAATATTTACTAAAAATTCCTATAATACTTGTTTTTTTATAATAATATTTTTCTCTTTTTTTCTTCATTATTCTTCTTCATATTTCTCCATTAGTTCCAATGCTTCAGATTTTTATATTATTCAATAGTTCATTTTTTTATCGCTATAAACTTCCTTATGATTAGGGTATACTCCTTTATCATCTAGTTGAATAATAAGATCTTTTTATTGCTTTTTTTCAGGATTTCTAAAAATATTCACTTGCTCTAACTCTTATAAATTCCCAACCACAACGTTCTAGAATTTCTTGTTCTTCTAAATTTGCTATAACTTCTTCTTCTGTATGATTTAAAGTTTTTTTCCATCACATTCGATAGCAATTTTCTTATCATCATAAATAGCAACCATATCTATATCATAAGAACCAACTCTCCATTTTTTTGTTTGATAGTATAATTCTTTTTCCAATAGATGTCTTGCAACCTCATTTTTCAAAAATCAGAAGCAGTAATATTTTTCAATAGCAGTTTTTGTCAAATGCATTTTTCTTTTTAAAGAGTCTATATATTCAAATAGCTCTTTTCTTAAATCCCCTTCTTTTTAAGTTATTTTTTTATCTATTGAATGAACTATCCATAATTGGTCTTTTTGCACGACTAATTGCGACATTATATCTCTTTCTAATCGCTCCTTCTACTCCTTCTCCTACTAATCTAAGAGATTTATTTTTCTTCAGAACTATCAACTAAACTAATGAACATTATATCTCTTTCATCACCTTGGAAACTAGCAGAATTTCCACATAGAATTTTTATGATTTTTCTATTTCTGTTGCAGGAATTCTCTTAACTATTAAATCTTGAATTAATTCTGCTTGTTCATCTCCTAGTAATGATATAACTCCAAAAGTACTATTTTTTTATATTCTTTCATAGCTAAAGCAAGCTTCTATTAAGCTAACAATAGTTTCAGCTTCAACTCTGTTGATTTTACTTTTTTTCATCTCTTCTTTCCATTTACTTTATAGTCAATAATAGCAGGTTTTTAAAATAGATGAATTAGAATCTCTTAAAGGTAATATTTGATTGTCATAAGAAGTCTTATTACTATAACCAATAATTTCAGGAACAGATCTAAAATGTTCTCTTAGACTTATAGGTTGGAATGTAGTTGATACAATAGAATATAGAGAAGCTCTTATACCATATAAATCATCATTTGCTACTTTACCCTTTGATATATTTTTCTTCTAAACATATTGATTTTTATCGATGTTAACACCAACATCTGATGGGCTAACTTGTTTATCATCTCCAACAATTATAATTTTTTTAGCCATGTACAATAAGATTAATGAACTTATATCTGATTGACTTGCTTCATCAATTATAACTATATCAAATTTATTCTCAACAGGATTTAGAGTATCAAACACTTTATTTAAAGGCATAATCCATGCAGGAACTACTTTTTGACAAAGTAACATTTTTTTCTTTTGCATTTTTTTATGTATATTAGTATTTTTTTCCTGTTCCTTTTCCAATTTTTTTGAACAGTTTGTTTCCAACCTTTTAGAGCTTGACTTATTGCTAAGTTATCTTTTTTTCTTCAATAAATTTTTATAATATTGTACCAAGTTTTTTTGTAACTAAAGTCTGTTGTTAATTTTTTTAATTCTTCAGATTTTTCTAAAATATCAGCCTGTAGGTTAAAATAAGGTTTTTTTCAGCTAATTCCTTTTAATTTTTTTGAGAAATTTGCTTTATATCTCCAAACATTATATATATTTTTCAATTTTTTTCATTAAATAGACCATTTTCTAGTTCTTCTCCCCATGAATTAGCAACAGCCTTTACATTATGTAGTAAATCTTTGTACTTTTTTTATAAAAACTTCTTTTTTTCTGATAAGACTCTTAATTTTTTTCTAGTGTTTCAGAATATTTATCTATATTTTCATTTAAAATAGCATTTTTTTAATTTCTCTACCCAAAGGAGAATTTTTCTTTTTATGATGTTTTCAATTTTTTTACTAAATATTCACTACGTTTTTATATCAACCTCTCTATATTCCAAAAGCTATTTTTTACCAATGGCTATTAATTCTTCAAGTGAAGGAATGAAATCGAATATTTGGTTAACTTCATCAACATAGATAGGATTACCCTCTGTCTTATTAATATTTAATTTTTTTCAAAACCAGCATTTTTCAATTTTTATGTAAAAAAATGTTTTCTTCTCTCTATCATACCAGTTTAATAAATATTCCATTTGATCGGCATAAGAATATAGTTGTTTATAAAGATTTTTTTATTGTTTGAATTCTCTAGGAGAGAATTTCCAGTCATTAAAATATTCCAAGTATTCTTAGTATTTTCTTTTAATTCAATTAAAGTAGTATATTCTAAAGCTACATTACAGTCATATAGAGTTTCTAAAATTCTATTATTTATAGTAACTTTATCTGAAATTTGTTTTCTAGCTTTTTCTTAGTCTATGCTTAAAGAAAAAAATCCAGGTCTTTTCAATTCCTTTTTTTAATCCAATAATTAGTTTCTTAGCTGTACTAACATCAATATCTTTATACACTACTTCTTTTTTTAAATAGTTGGTCTTTTTGTCATATTAGTAAGGTCATATAATCTTCTAATATCTTTAATAAATTCTAACCAGATTTTTTTCTATCACCAGAATTTTTCAGTACCTGCAATACAGACATCTTTTTTTCCAATCCTCAATTGATTTTTAGATCTTCAGGAATTATTTTTATCTATACCTGAGTAATTCTTAAATTTGTCTAAATCTATTAGCATTTTATCATCTACATAGAATAAATTATCATTTATATGATATTTTTTTATTCTTTAAAAAGAAGATCTAATCTAGACATAATTTCTTTTCTTGTTTTTCAAGCATTTCTTTAAATTCTTCTAAAGTCCAAAAAAATCTGAAAGCTTTATTTAAACCTAATTCTATTTCCTTTTTCTTCTTCTCTACTTACACTTTTTCTTGTATCCTGATTTTTAAGAAAGCAAGATTTTCATTATTTATAGGACAAGGAACACCACTACTTACTATACCAGGTATTCTATCCAATTCTCTTTGATTTTTTTCTTAAAAAAATTCCCCAGCTTCTCTTTAAAGTAATACTTTCATTGTTATAGATTATAGGATGGCTTTCTTGATATTTTTATATTAAATATTTTTTTCTTTTAATATTTTTTTATATCTTCTTTTAAGTTCATTTCTTTGATTTTTCAATTTCTTCGTATTCATTTTTTTAGAGTTTTCTAAATTTAAATATCCTAACTTTTTCTGAAATACTTTCTACAGAATTTCCTAAATCACTACTATCATCATCTAACATTGAAATACATAAATCTTGAATGTCAGTAGGAATTTTTTTCTTTTAAAACATCTAAAGCCTTTTTTTAGTTTGGCTAGTTATCAAAAACATTTTTTTCCCTTCTGCTAGAAAATGTCCCTAGTAGATTAGCGATAGTATGAGTTTTTTTCCAGTCCCTGGAGGTCCCTTGAACTACTACAGCTCTATGTGAATACAGGCTTTTTAATAATCTCTATTTGTTCATTATTAGTTTCCTTTTGTGAAAAGGATATCAGGAACTTGTCTCGATAGCTCTTTTATCACTTCCAATAACTCCAACTAATTCACTTAAATATTCAGGGATTTCTCCACCATTTTCAATGTCTTTAATTATATTATTGATAGCTTCTACTTTTTCCATCATCTTTTTTTCTAATAAAAAGTATTGGCTTCCATTCAATAGTTATTACGCTTTCTTTGTTCTTTTTTTATCTAAGTCTTCTATGAATTGTGCTCTTGGATTTAAGTTATGTATAAATTCTCTAAAAAAAGTCTTTGATAGTATCATTTTTTTAGAAATAGGGTGAATATTATTTTTCTACAATTTTATCTTCTAAGTAAAAAAAACTTTGTCTAGGTTTATATTTTTCAACTTCTGCTAGAAAATTTAAGTATAGCTCTTGTGTTATAAAATCATTATCAGAAGCATCAGTGATAGAGATTATATTTTTTTCAGTATCAATACTAAAAGTTAACTTTTTTTAATAAGATAGGATAATATATATCTTCATTAGGAACTTTTACAAGTCCATTTGCAACTACTAATTCAAGAGTATCGGAATCTCTATCTAATACTAAATATTTATTGTATAGAGTGTCAAAAAGGTTTCTAACAACTTCTATTTTTCTTCTGTTCCTCTACCCATAATTTTTCTATCTTTTTAAAAGTTTCTCTAATATTTCTTTTTCTTTTTTTGAAATATTAACGACTTTTCGAAGCATCATTTTCTTTGGTAATTTTTTTCTGATAATAATTTTTATAGGTGATTTATAGTCAGTCCCAATCACCACTTATCCACTCTAAAAAGCTCCTTATCTATAGCTAAAGGCTCTAAAAAAAGGTAATTTTTTTCAACTTGTAAAAATTTTTTTGATTAGCTAGGTTGTTTTTTTGTTGTCTAAATAATTGAGTGTGACTCCTGAATATTTAGGAAGATCTTCTAAAAAAATAGCACCATTCCTCATTATGAATATCTTTTTTTCTGTCTTTATACTTTTTGACTACTTCAGCTATGTATTGATAAAGTGCAATGATATTTCCCCTCTTATCCATAACTTCTCCCCCTTTAAAAAAATATAGCTGTCACTAAAAAAATTTGTAACAGCTTCTATTTTTATTTATTTTTTTATTTTATTAAATTTTTTTATTAATATATCTATATCAGTATAACAATTTCTATAAGACATTTCTTTTTTTATCAAGATAGATAATTTCAACATCTAGCTTGTCACAAGCACTTTACTTTTTCTCTTTCTCCCCTGTATCTCCTGCTTTTTTTAGTAATAAGATACTTAATATTAAATTGTTCCATCATTGCTATATTCATATTTTTCAGTGAAAGGTCCTTGCATAGCAATAATATTTTTTTAGGAAGAATGTTATTATCTTCACATCTCTTGACCATATCCCATCTTGATAGAATTCTAAAATATATATTAGATAAATTTTTTTAAATCTTTAAATAGTGGAACATTGTTACTTCCTAAAGTAACTAAAATATTTCCTTCTAAATTTTTCAACATATTCAATTAAATCTTTAATTTCTTCAAAATTTTTTTATACTTTTTTTAGGTAGGATATCAACTTTTTCTCTTTCAAATCTAAAAATACTGAATATTCTTTTTCTTCAGCAACTTCCATAGCATTTTTAGAAACTTCAAAAAGCATAAGGGTGACTTGTATCTATAACTTTAGTAATTTTATTATTTTCTACAAATTTTAGCATAGCTTCCTTATCCATTTTTTTCAGATGAAGTTTTTTACAGGTAAATTTTTCAATTAATTTTTGCTCCATATTCTGTTGCAGTTGAAACTATAATATCATTTTCATATTTCTACAAATTTTTTTCTAAAAAGTCTCTTGAATCCTTTAGTACCACCAATAACCCAAATCATTATTTCCTTCTTTTCTATTATATCGCAATATAAAACTATTATACAAAAAAAGTTAATAAGTTGCAAGGGACTATTAATAGACAAAAAAAGTTCTTTAAATGAACCTATAGCCTATTAATAGCCAATGAACATCTTATTTTTTCCCCAATTAGATTTTTTTCATATCCTCTAGGTGTAATCATTTTTTTCCATCTTGTACATAAGTATTAGAGTTTCCAACCAATACTATTGTGAACATATCTATATCAAAATTTAAAAAAATCTTCCAATGTTGTTAAAGTATAATTTTTCTTCTTTTTCTTCCTATATGTCTTAGTAAAGCAACAGGAGTAGTAGGTAATTTATGTTTTAACATAATTTCTCTTGCTTCAACTATTTGTTCAGTTCTTCCTTTACTCTTAGGATTATAAAGTGAAATTGCAAAAATCTCCTTGACTTGCACAATCAATTCTTTTTCTTAATAACTTCCCAATCAGTCAATAAGTCACTTAAACTTATTATAGCTTGGTCATGCATAAGAGGAGCTCCAACTAATGCTGCTCCTGCTATTGTTGAAGTAATTCCTGGAACAACTTCCACTTCTATTCCACTTCCCATAGCAACTTCTAACATTATACCCTGCCATACCATAAATTCCAGCATCTCCACTACTGATTAAAGCTACATTTTTTTACCTGTTTTAGCAACTTCTAAAAACTTCTCTACATCTTTCAATTTCTCTTTTCATTCCTGAAACTAAAAAAATTCTTTTATCTGGAAATTCATCTTTAACTAAGTCAACATAAGTTGTATATCCAGCTATAACATTTATATTTTTTTAAAAATGTTATATGCTCTTATACTTATATCTTCCATATTTCCAGGTCCTATTCCCTACTACATAAATTTTTTTCCATTACTCATATTTATCTATTTCCTCCTCATAAATTGAAATTGTTATACCATTGTATTTTTTTCTTTCATTACTAAAAAAATTTTTCCATTTCCTGTTGATGATAAAAAGTGCAACAGGCTCTGACACAGCTCTAACTCCAATATTCTTTTTCAACAAAGTCTGAACCTTCAAACTGGTCTTGAACTTTTTTTGATTTCATCTCTTGAAATTATTTCTAAATCTAAATTTAAAAAAACTTCACTGCATCTATCAAGCCTTGTTCATTTTTCTTTCACATCTACAGTTGCCACTTTTTTTAACTGATTTTATGTCTAAATTATTTTTTTGTCTAAACAATCTTCAATAGCTCTTAAAATATCTTCAGCCTTTGTGTCCTTTTCTTTGCAACCAATACCTAAAATTAAATTTTTTTAGGGTAAATTCTAGTATATTCAATATTTTTTTCTTGTTTGATACTAGGATAAAACCATCTGCTGAAATATTATCAGCTACTTTTTACATTTTTAGGTAAAAAGTATATTAACTTTTGCCCATTAACTATAAGAGATGTTACATCTTTAGCCGATTTTTAAATCTTCAAGTTCTGCATTTAATTTTTTTGAGATATAGTATCTACTGCTATTTTTTCCCTGTAACATCAGAACTTGTTGTAATAACAGGAACAAGTTTTTAAAAATATTGGCAAGTGAATGAGTCAATTCATTTGCTCCTCCTAAATGTCCTGATAAAAGAGAAATCACAAAGTGTTTTCCTTCATCTATTAAGAGTACAGCAGGGTCTTTATCTTTAGTTCCTATTAGACTTGCTATTTTTTTCTAATTACAATTCCACTTGCCATAATGAAAAATATGTCCATCATATTGAGAAAAATTTTTTTCATTTATATTAGCTGTAAAATCTTCTATTTGAATAGTATTTTTCTACATCATATTTTTTTAAAGTAAAAAAACATCAATACTATCTTCTTTTTAAGTGTTCTTGTAATTTTTTTCTTTATATTCTCTTGCAATATTTCCTGCACCTTTAGTTACAGTCCAGAATGCTAATTTCATATTTTTTTCCTTTTCTACATATCTTCAACAAGATATTTCCAATAATATTTTGGAAGATTACTTTGTTGAAGTTTTTTTATTTTCTCTTTCTTTTATTGAGATAGTTTTTATGAAAAGTTTTCCAAAGTTTTGAGTATTCTATTTCTTCATCGCTCCACTCAATTTCAAGAGATTCTACAAAAAGATTTCAGCTTTTTTTCTCCATCATAGTAAACTATCATTTTTCTTCCTTTATCATATATTGCAAATCTTTCTCTCTTCATTCTATTTTTAAAATGAGAAATTAGGATAGGAAGAACATTATTTTTTTAGGCTCAATTGTTGAAAAACATTGTACCATCTTTCATTTCTTTTAAATCTTACTAATCCAAGGTATTTATGTCTTTCATTCAATACCTGTTTTTACTAGTTTATTAAGGTAAAAAGCATGTTCATCTAAAGAATTTAAAATTTCTTCTCCTTGCTTTCAGTGCTTTTATAGACTGTATGAATTATTACAGTATCCTTATTTTTTTATCATATGATAGAAAGCAAGTACGTATATTATTTAGAAAGTTATAAGATAACTTCTCACATATAGCTTTTTTTCAACTCGTCTAGCTTTTAGAAAAAGTCAGTTACAATATGGATACCATCTAGAGATAAAATAAGCTGTTCAGTATTAGCATTAACTCTAAGCATTTTATTTTTCTCTATCTTCATATGCCATATAGATAACTGTTAGTAATCCATCAAAGCTTCCATCATAATAATAATTTGCCAATATATTTCTCCTTATATATTCAGGTTAAAAAGTAAGGTTATAAGCCATTAAAAAAAGTCTTAACTGCTCTGTTACCATTTTTTTCTTTTTCCATAAGAGCATTTCTTAATAGTTCAGGATTTTTCCTTTTTAAATCCTAAAAAAATTCTCCATTTACGACAATAAAATATTTAGCTCTTTTTATTACTATTCCTAATTTTTTTCAAATGTTCATATCTTATTGTACTGTATTTTTCTAGTCATAACTATACGTTTTTGCTGACGTTACACCTATTCCTGGAACTCTTAATAAGTCTTTTGTATGAAGCTTTATTTATTTCTATGGGGAAAAAAATGAGAATTTTTTTATTGCCCAATTTGTTTTTTTGGATCAAGAAGAGGGTCAACAAAAAGGATCTTTTTCATCAAGAATTTCATCAGCTTTGAAGTCATAAAAATCTTAATAGCCAGTCAGCTTGATAAAGTCTATGTTCTCTTATCATAGGTACAGCTTGTTCAGTACTTACAAGAATTCCTGATTTATTTACAGGTACATAACCTGAATAATAAACTCTTTTTTTAAATCAAAAATTTTTTTATAAAGATTTTTCACTTCTAGCAAGTATTGCATAATCACTTTCTCCACTAGCCCCTATTATCATTTTGTGTTGTCTGTCCTGCTGGAATAAAAAGAAGGGGTGCTTTTTAAAAAAATCTTTTTATCTTCTGCATTTTTCAATCATATTTTTTTACGAATAAGTCCCATTGATGTAGAAATATCAGTAGGCTTCTTATCAGGTGCAAGAAGTTTAAGAGCAGTATTTTCAGCAAATTCAATATTTACTGAAACTCTATCTACATATAGGCCAATTTCATTAATAAGCTGTCTACTAGCTCCTGGGATTACTTTCATATGGATATAGCCATTAAATTTTTTTCTTCCAGTCTAAGTTTTTTTAGCTACAGCAATCATTAACTCCATTGTATAGTCTGCACTTTTTTTATTATTCCTGAACTTAGAAAAAAAGTCCTTCAATATAATTTCTTCTATAGAAATTTATAGTTAATTTTACAATTTCATCAGGACTTAGTATCGCTCTTTCAATATCATTATCTTTACGATTGATACAGTATTTACAATCATATATGCAATAATTTGTCATAAGTATTTTTAAGTAAAGAAATACATCTTCCATCTGCTGACCATGAATGGCATATACCATTTATAGCAGCATTTCCTAAAGCCATTATTTGTATTTTTTTCTACTGCTTCCACTTGATGAACATGAAACATCATATTTGGCAGCATCACTTAGTATTCTTAATTTTTTTCTTCTATAGATTTACTCATAATTTCCCCTTATCTATCAAATGATACGCTTTTTTTATTTTTTTAGTATAGCATATTTATGATAAAAAGCAATAATAAGGGTTTATTTTTTTATTTCATCTTTGCTAAAAAAATTTCTAGCAGTATGTATATCACTAATCATATATTTATAATATTTATCTTCTTTAGGAGTATTAGCAATAGGTTCAAAAATATTCTCTTGCTTTTTTTCAAAGTTAGCTTCTTCAAAATAAGTTTTTTTCCTAAAAAGCATATTAGCATTTGTAATAGCATAGTCTTGCATATCACTTATACTGTACTCCAAGAATTCAAATATGGTTTGTACTTCTTTTTCTACAATCTTCATATTTTTTTCATTAAAATAACTTTTTTTGGCTATTTTTCATTTTTAGATCTATTAGTTTGTAGTATGCAGTATCTAGGTCATTATTTAAGTAAATAATTTCAGTATTTATTTTTTTCTTTTTGTTTTTTTGGTCTATTGTACTCAATAACTGACTTTCTTTAAATTGAGAATTTTTTTCAGCTAAGCCTTTAAAATCTTCTTTACTTTAAACAACTCGAAAGTAAGATACGATAGTTTTTCTCTTTCTTTTTCTAAATCATTAACCATAGTAGCACATTTAGCTAAACCTTCTAAAAACAACCTCATCATAATATTTTTGAAGTTGAAAGTTCAGATAATTTCTCATACCAAAAAGTAGCTTCATCATATTTTTTTAGAATTCTTAGATTGTAAGCATGATGCATTATTGCATCTAACTTAAACTCTTCCATATTTTTTTATCATTAATTAATTCTAAAAAAATGTTTTTTTAGATAAATCATACTTATGTTTTTTTCATTATAGAATTGAGCTAATCTAAATTTAGCATTGAAATAGCAAAGTTTAAATTCATTATTGTCTTTAGCTAACTCTATTACATTTTTCAAGTTCTTTTCTGTATTCTTCAGTATCTCTTTTACCCTCTTTGAAAAAGATTAAGACATTTATTATAACTTTCTTCAATTTTATTCTTCATGATATCTTCCCTAGTCTAAAGTATATGTTTATCTACTATAATCATTTATTTCAGCTTGAATAAAAAAATTTTTCACTGTTAGCTTTTTACCCAAAAGAGTAACTTTTTCTCCATTCAGGCTCTTCAATTTCATAATATAGATCTGTAATTGCATCTATTTCTGCCAATTTTTTTCTTGACTAAAACTATCTAATATATTTCCTCTTTCTTCTCTATCAAAAGGTATATCTCTACCATAAACTTTTTATTAGTTCTTCAATTAAATAGGCTAATTTTTTTCTGAGCCAATAGCTTGATATCCTTTATATGCATCTTCCCAAACAATACCCTGTAGAGTTACTTAAAAATTGTTGAAAACCTCCGTTATCAACCTCTGCTCCAAGCCAATGCATTGCAAGCAAGTATCTTTTGTTCAATTGTATAAGCTTTTTAATGACTCTTCATATTCCTCATAACTTCCATAAATATTCACTGTCTCCCAAGCAGGTTGAATAAGTTCAACACAAAAAAATCTGTAGGAGCTAAGTTTTCTATATATTCCTTTTGTAACATTGATAAATTTTTCTTTTCATAGCTACTCCTTAGGTAGATAAAAGCACCAAACATTATTACTTGTTTTCTCTTTGTTGCAAACTCATGTTCTTTTTCCATCTATAATAACTTTGTAAATAGGAAAATGACATTCTTTTTTGCAATTTCTATTAGTATCTTGCCCATTTATAATCAAAAAAATATTTACTCCAAATAACTCTACTTCTCCATCGATACCATGTTTTTCATATTGCCAAGTTTTTTTATTTAATGTTTTTCATTTTTACCTCTGTTATAAAAAGTTTCTCAATTAGAAATCAGTCATAAATGCGACGTAAAAATTTTATGTCTGATTTTTGTTGTAAAAATACGATATAAATTTTTATAAAACTATCTTTTAACTATATCAATACTATTCTGATATTCTAATAAAATAGCCATCTGGGTCTACTATTGAAAATTCTTTTTACATAAATAATTTCATCATTAACTCTAAATTCTCTTATCTCAATATCTCTTTTTAATAAATTCTTTTTTTATTTTAAATTTTTGAATAAAGTTCATCAACATTATTGACACCAAATGTAAAAATTAATTCCTTTTCCAAAAAGGATATTCCATTTGAGATAATTCCTCTTCAGAACCTTCTTCTAACATTAATTGGATATTTCAAGTGACAAAAAAATATAAATTTGTCCTCTTCTCTTTCATATTCAACTTTAAAGCCTAATATATTTACATAAAAAAATCTCTTGAGATATTGATATTAGAAACTACTAACTCTGGTATTAAATCATTGTATTTCATAAAAAAATACCTCCAGATTTTATTTTTTTACAGCTTCTCTATATTCATGGGTAAAATATTTATCATATAGTTTAGATTTTTTTCATATTCATTACCTAAAAAAATCTCCAACTAATATTTGTGCTGTTTTATTTATTCCTGCTTCTTTAACTTTTTTTGTTCAATAGTTTCAAGAGTACCTAAAACTATTTTTTTGATCAGGCCAGCTAGCTCTTTGAACAACTGCCACAGGTGTTGTCATAGGATAAGAAGTAGCTAGAGTTTTCAACAACTTTATCTATCATATGAACTGATAAGAATATTGCCATAGATGCTCTATGTTTTTGCTAAACTTTCTAAGCTTTCTTTTTTCAGGAACAGGAGTTCTTCCTTCTATTCTTGTACATATTACTGTTTGAGAAACAGTAGGTAATGTAAATTCTTTTTTTCAAAGCAGCAGCAGAGGCTAAAAATGAACTTACTCCTGGAATAACTTCATATTCTATTCCATATTCATCTAGCATATCCATTTGTTCTCTATGTGCACCATAGATTGCTGGGTCTCCTGTATGAACTCTTGCCACTTTTTTTGTTAGCTTTTTATAGCTTTTCACAGTAACATCTATAACTTCATCCAAAGACATAGATGCTGAGTTGTAAATTTCTGCTCCTTCTTTATGACAGTCAATAACTTCTTTTTGGAACTAATGAACCTGCATAAATAATAACATCAGCTTCTTTAACAATTCTTTGTCCTTTTTATAGTTATTAATTCAGGGTCACCAGGTCCTGCTCCTATAAAAGTAAACTTTTTTTCTTTATATTTTTTTCCATTTTAAAAATCCTTTTCTTCATTATTTTTATAAAATTAATTTTAGTAACTAAAACTTTGAGTCACATCTGGTGTTTGCATAGCTCTTTTCATATAATTCTTTTTCCTCATTAAATTTTTTTCATCATATTTTTTTCTATTCTTTCTTTTTTTCTTTTTTTCAGTTAATTCTCTATTATATGGGTTATCTCCTATACTAGAATGTATTTCAACTCCAAATTGAGTTATTACATCAGATTGCAAGGCTAACTCTGTCCATTCTTTATCAGCATAGAAATTTATATCCATTGTAAAGAGAACCGCCCCCATTATCATAAATAAAATTGCATTACTATATTTCACTTTTTATAAGATAATTTATTTCTTTTTTTCATTTTTTTCTATCGTAGACAACAGCTTTATTATTTTTCAATTAATTCAGAAAAAAATAATTCCTAAAAATATTCAAATTTTCTCATCTTTTATATGATATTTTTGTTCTTGATATCATCTATTTTTATCTACTCTACGTCTATTGTAAAGTTCAAGTAAATCATTTTTACTTTACTAAAATGTCAAAAATCTTTTTCCTTTATAAGTTACAATTTCTTTTTTTATTATCTGGTAGAGTATAATTTAAGAATATTTCTTTCTCTAACGTTTGAGTTAACTCAACGTATCTTTTTTTCTTTTTAGTTTCATAAGTTCCTTTTAACTACTGTTTCAGCAATACCTTGAACTGCAATAATTAAAAAAATAATATAGCTAATAGTTTTTTTCATAATATGGCTTTCTCCTTATATACTAAATTTTTCTCCATTTTTTTCAAATCCACCTTTTTTTACAATTAGAGTTGTAAAATATGGGAATATCATCTTCTGTTAAATCTTTTATGTCATAATAAACTTTTTTTGACTTTCTTTTTCCACAATTTGAAACCATAATAATTTTATCTATATTTCCAGTTTTTTTATTAATGCTTGTTTTAAGTTTTCAAAGTTTCTACTAACTTTCATAAAAAAACTATATTATCATTATTTTTCTAATTCAAATTCAATATTAGTCTTTTTTTGTTAAGTGATACAACTTTTTAAAGTTTCATCTCCTATCATAAGTGGGAAATTAAATCTTGAAGCCATATCAACGAATGATGAAACTCCTGGAACTGTTTCAACAAGATATTTTTTTCAGGAAGATGTTCCAAAAATATAGACATAAGTACTGTATGTCATAGTATCTCCAATAGTTAAGAAACCAACATTCTTTCCTTCGTCTAAAAGTTTTTTTGAACTATCTTAGCATTTTTCTTTTTCTTGCATTTTTCTCTATCTTCAAGAGATTTTTAGCATAGGAAATTCAACAAAAAAACTTTTTCAACATCTTCTTTCATATATTGTTTTTGCAATTTCATAAGCAACACTACCATCATCTTTTTTTAGCCTCTGGTAATATTACTACATCTAGTTTTTTTAAGGTGTTTATTGCCTTTTATAGTGATTTCTTCAGGATCACCAACTCCAACACCTATACCATAAAATTTATTATTCATTATCTCCTTTTTTTAAAAAAATTTTTTTACGCACGTTTTTTCTATAACTATCGACCTTCTTAAGAAATGCTGTCTTTTTTTGGGTCTGCTTCTTTTTATACTAAGTAAATAAGATATTGCTGTTTTTTTACCTCTTTTTTTCTATTGTAGATGATACATCAATTTTTAATAAGCGTCCTTTCATAAAAAAATACCTGTTGTAATTGCATAAAAGTTCTTATCATATTCATTATAAGTGTATTCATAAGATTTAAATTTTTGAACTTCTATAATTTGGGATATGATATTCTTTCTTATTTTCTATTTTACTAATTATATTTTTCAAATACTGCTATTACATCTGGAATATCAGCTTCCACTTTTTCATATATATCATCTTTAGAAATATCAAGATAATAAGCTTTTTATATTTAAATAGCTACCCTGGTTGAAAAAAATATAGTTTTGAATAATAGGATGATTATCACTTTCCACATCAAGTTCAATCTCTTTGGAAGTTGTATCCCATTTGTCTGGTAATTCTATTGTCCATTTATCAGCTATATAAAAAATTTTTTTCTCAGGAATTAAAAAAATCCAAGTAGTTTAAAAAAATAAGTAATATGATTTCCATATTTTTAATTGACCTCCATTTTTCAGGAATAAAATCCATAAACTTTTTATTTTTTTATAAATTATAGGAATATAATCCATAAAATATTAAATATAATTTTAAAAAAATTTGATGAGTTTTACTTATTTCTTTTTGATAACCTTAATTATACAAATAGGATTTTCACCAAACATCATAGTATAAGGTCCCACTCTTTTTTTGCTCTACCAACAGTAACTGTTATAACTTCGATATCTTTAAAACCTTTTTTTCTTTTTAGTATTTCTAAAGATTTAGATTGAGTTTCAAGAGTAATACAATTGATAACTAGTATGGCTTCATCTTTTGCATAAGTTAAAAAAAGTGATTTATAATTTCTTCCAATCCTCCAGTTGAACCACCGATAAACATTCTGTCATAAGCAATATTTGGAATGGCATCAGGTGCTTTACCATGAATTAATTCAAAAGTTATCAAGATTAAATTTTTTTCAGCATTTAGCTTTTATAGTATCTAAACCTTTTTTTCTTCCTTTTTCTATTGCATAGACTTTTCCTTGTGGCATATAAGTTGCTGCTTCTATTCCTATTGTTCCAGTTCCTGCTCCAACATCTATTAAAATTGAATTTGGTTTTTAACATAAGTTTAGCAATAGAAATTGCTCTTATTTCTTGTTTTGTCATAGGTAACTCAGTTTGAGTAAACTCTTTATCATATATGTGCATATTTATCCTTTCTTTATTAAAAAAACTATTTACTTTCTACACCTATTAATTTATTTTCTAAAAAAATAAATTAAGATTATTTTTCTATCGCTGCAAAAAGTCTTTCTAAACTTTTTTTGTGATTTCCAAGCCAAGTGAGGTGTCACTGTAAAATTATCTAGTTCAAGTAATTTACAATCATTTTTTTAGGAGGCTCTGTTGTCATAACATCAGTTGCAGCTGAGGCAATTATATTATTCTTCAAAGCATAGTATAGATCTTCTTCATTTATTATAGGGCCTCTTCCTAGATTTAAAAATTATTGCTGATTTCTTCATTTTTTTCATTCTATCCAAATTTATTAAATCTTTTGTTAAATCAGTCAATGGTGCATGAATAGAGAATATATCACATTTTTTTCTAAGACTTCATCTAAATCATATCTATTATCTGAATTATCTGTATACTTTCTTCCAGGAATTTTTAGCAACCATAACTTTCATTCCAAAACTTTTTAGCATATTCTGCTACTTTTTTTGTCCAATATTTCCATAACCTAAGATACCTAAAATTTTATCTTCAGTATCTACATGATAGTAGTTATCCATATTGATAGAAAGTTCATTCCATTTATTTTCTTTTTACTTTTTGACTTAATTTTTTTCTACCTTTAGTTAATTCATTTAATAGAAATGTCATAGTCAATTGAGATACTGAATTAGTTGAATAGCCAGCAACATTGGCAATAGATACTCCATGTTCTTTGGCAGCAACTAAATCTATATGGTTAAAAGCCTGTTCCAGTTAATAGAACTAGTTTTTAAATGTTTTTGCTTTTTTTCAAATTCTTTTTTTACCTAGTCTAATTCTATTTAGAATAACAACATCATAATCTTTTTAAGTAACTAGCGATATCATCATCATTTGTAAGATTAAACTCTGTATATTCTCCATATTTTTGAGAATATTTCTTTTTAATTCAAAAAGGACCTACTGTGTTTCTATCCAAAAAAATATAATTTTTTTAGCTTATTTTCCATAGTTTTTCTCCCTTCTTTAAAAACTAGAAACATTCATATCAAATTTTTCTATTTAACTTTTTCATAATCCTCAATTTCTAAAAATAGTTATTTTTTTCATTATCATAAGATAAATTTTCTCCAACTATAACAGTTAAATTTCTAATTCCATTATTATATAGATTTTTTTAGAAACCTCATAAGGATTTTTGGATATCATCTGTAAGTAAAAACTAAACCAGCAATATCCTTTATCATCTATATTTTTTTAACATAGTCAAATTCTCTACCATGTACACTTGCTAATCTAAAAGTTTTTGCCAATTTTCACCTAATTTTTGAAAAATAGGTATTGATAAGATGAGATATTAGGAATGATATTTAAAAATATCTTTAGATAAATTCTTTGATAGGTAAGGAACTAAACTATAGTAACCTGTATCTCCTGAAACTATAATTGTTATTTTTTTCTTTCTATATTTTTCTTTTAAATAAGCTATAAGCTCAGCTAATTTTCCCTAAAAATATATATTTCTTGTTTCTCAGAAATAATAGCTTTTTAAATCTGAAAGTTGTCTTGTGCTACCAACTATAATTTCTGCTTCTTTTATACATTCAATTCCAGAAGTAGAAAGATATTTTATATTTCCAGGTCCTAAACCAACCACATTTATTTTTATTTGATTGCACCACATTCACCAACCATTCTTTGATAGTTATCACTTTCTCCAATAGTCTCTCCTTTGAATGAGAATATTGCAGCCGACACCTCTATATCGGCTCTTGCATATTCTTGCATTTTAAAAGGCAACTCTATTTGCAATTAAATGATAAATTTCATTATTTTCAATATAGTCACAGGCTTCTTCAATAGTATTTGAAAAATAAAATTTTTTTCTGATTATCTCAGGTTTTTTTCATCAACAAGGAAAGCACAAGAGGCCATAGTTTCCATTCTACCATCTGCCACCCTACTATGAGTGTTAAAAAAATACCCCCTGCAACTTTAATTGCTTTTTGCAATATGTCCTAACATTATTATTTTCTTAAACTCTAACTTCACAGCAGCTTCTATCATAAAACCAACAAAGTTGCTTATAATAATCATCTGTTCAGTATCTAGTCCAATTTTTTGGCAATGTCTTTCTCCATAGTTACCAAAGGCAAAGATAACCCAATCTCTGTTTTTATCTTCTCTCATAACTTTAAGCTCAGCAAACATAGATTTTTTTAAGGCATCTTCACTCATAGCCTTAACTATTCCAGTTGTACCTAGAACTGATATTCCACCTATAACTCCCATTTTAGGATTATATGTTTTTTTAGTGCCTTGGCTCTACCCTCGGGAATATAGATTGTTATTATAGCCTTTTTCATCAATGCCACTTAGAATTTCATTTACAACAGTTGTTATCATTTTTTTGTGGCCCAGGATTGATAGCTGATTTTCCAATAGCTATTTGTAAACCTTTTTTTGTTACAAGTCCAACTCCTCTACCACCAATAATTACACAGTTATCATAATAGGCTCCTCTATCAACTTTTGGAAGTTCTTTTACTAATTGTACCTTAGCACAAATACTTATTCCATTAGTAACATCAGGGTCATCACCTGCATATTTTTGTATGGCACAACTTGCAAAATTATTTCTAACTCTTAATTTTTTTGAACTGGTATTTTTTTAAATTTGTGTAATTCAATGTAGTTATATCAACTGTCAGTGGCTTTTTTTACCATAGACAAGTGCTTCTAAAGCAACTTTTAACTGCTGCTGTTGCACAAGTTCCTGTTGTATAACCATTTTTTTAATTCTTTTTCTTCCATTTTAATCTCTCTCTATTATTTTTTTCTTCTTTCATATTAGGTCTAAATGAAGTCTTTTAAATCAAAACCTTTACTAAGTATTTTATTTTCATTAGAAACTTCAGGGGAAATTTCTTTTTCACTTCTTTTATTTAGATAAAAAAACTCAACTAGACTTTGCCAGATAAAATCTTCATCAATATATACTCCCTAACTTTTGATAAATAGGGGTTATAAGTAAATTTATAAAGTATAAAGATATCTACTACTTTTAGATGTACCAATAAGCTCTATTAAAAGCATAGGTTCATTTAAAAATAATATCATCTTTATCTATGTCAGAAGTGATTAATTTTTTTCTATTATAAGATAATAAATAGTCCCAATCACTTTCCAAATTTACTGAAAATATTAAACTTCTTTTCATTTTTTTAAAAGTAATTTCTTTTTTTATATTGAAAGTCATTTAACTTTTCTCAAATCATTTTCATTTTTTTATATCAAAATGAGTATATATACCATTTTCAGTAGAAAATAGATGTATTAGCTTTTTCTCCAATAAAAAAAGTATTTTTGTGAATATTTTTTTCATCTATAGGTTTTTGTATCATCTTTTTAAATTTTTTTATTAAAATCATCTTCTGATATTCTGTAGTTTATATATATATTACTTATATTCCCAATTAAAACTTGAAAAATATTCACAATAAGTTTTTTTCTAGTATAAACTAATTTTCTCATCCATTCCATATTTTTGCAACTTTATAGTCATAAAAAAATCTTTAAATTTACTAATTATCTTCATATATCCCCCTTATGTTTCTTTCTTTCATATTAGGTCTAAATGAAGTTTTTTTAAATCAAAAACCTTTACTAAGTATTTTTATTTTTCATTGGAAACTTCAGGGAAATTTCTTTTCTCACTTCTCTTTATTAGATAAAAAAATTCAACTAAACTTTGCCAGATAAAAATCTTCATCAATGTATACTCCCATTTGAGATAAATTTGGGTTATAAGTAAATTTATATAGAGGAGGGAAATATTGTCTCCTAGACGTCCCATCATTATATTCACCAAATATACTCTATTAAAAAAAGATTGGTGCATTTAAAAATAATATCATCTGAAGTGATATCAGTATTAACACGTATTAATCTGTTTCTATCATAAGAAAATAAATTAGTCCCAAAAGAAGTGGAAATGCCGAAAAAATATCGAAATTTCTTATCATCATTAAAAAAATTATTGTTTTTGGATTCTACACAACCATAAGGTTTTTTTCTATATCTTTTCGATTTTTTTATATCCAAATGAGTATATACCCCATTTTTCAGTAAAAAAATAAGTGTATTACTTTTTCTCCAATAACAAGAATTTTTATGGTACTTAACAATTTCAGAATACTCAACATTTTTTTCTTTTAAATTTTTTTATTAAAACTCTTCTTCTGAAAAATCTATATTCTTTTCTTAGATGACTATAGAAATTAAGAAAATACTCACAATAAATTTTTTTCTAGTATAAACTAATTTTTCATCCATTCCATACTTTTGCAACTTTATAGTCATAAAAAAATCTTTAAATTTACTAATTATCTTCATATATCCCCCTTATGTTTCTTTTTTTCATATTAGGTCTAAATGAAGTCTTTAAATCAAAACCTTTACTAAGTATTTTTATTTTTCGTTAGAAACTTCAGGGGAAATTTCTTTTCTCACTTCTTTTATTAGATAAAAATTCAACTAGACTTTTGCCAGATAAAATCTTCATCAATATATATTCCCATTTGAGATAAGTTTGGGTTATAAGTCTTTTTATAAACTGATGTAGATCTTCTGTTATCGTGGTCTGTAACATTTTCTAAAAAAATTCTATTAAAACTATAGGTTCATTAAAAAAAGTTATTTTTCTTCATCTATATCGAAAAAAAAATCTTTTTTTATTTTTTTTATAAAAAAATTATAAAAAGTTTTTTTCTATTCATTTTTTAACAAATCATATAAATCTATATTAATAAATGAATTAACAAAAAAATAGTATTTCCATCTAAAAAGTTATTTCAGAATCTTTCATATAATAAGAAAAGTTCTTTACTCTTACATTAGAGTTTTTAGCTTTCAATAGCTTTATATCTTCTAAATCAAATTGTGTATATAATTTTTTTCTTCAGTTTTTAAAATATAAGAACAATTTTATCTCCCACAAAAAAAGAATTTTTGTTATTATAGTCTGGTTGTGTTTTTATTTATAGAAAATAATCTAGGAGAATTTCTAAAAATTTTTTTAGTAACTCTAGTATAAACTAATTTTTCATCTACTCCGTATTTTGCAACTTTATAATCATAAAAAAATCTTTAAATTTACTAATTATCTTCATATATCCCCCTTATGTTTCTTCTTCATATTAGGTCTAAATGAAGTCTTTAAATCAAAAACCTTTACTTAAAATTTTTATTTTTCATTAGAAACTTCAGGGAAATTTCTTTTTCACTTCTTTTATTAGATAAAAACTCAACTAGACTTTGCCAGACAAAATCTTCATCAATGTATACTCCCATTTGAGATAAATTTGGGTTATAAGTAAATTTATACAGAGAACGGTGATATTTTTAAATTTTTTATTATAAGACTTACCAAAAATATTCAATTAAAATCATAGGTTCATTTAAAAATAATATCACTTTTTATCTATTCTCATAGAAGAAAACAATTTTTTTCTATCATAAGAAAATAGTTTATCCCATGCATATCCAAAAATCTGTGGTAATCTCAAAATTTCTTCCATCATTAAAAAGTAATTTCTTTTTGAATAGTAACTTTGATATGTTCCTTTTGAAACATCAAGTTTCTTTTGCATCAAAATGAGTATATACACCATTTTCAGTGAAAAAAATAAATGTATTAATTTCTCTCCAAGAATAAGTATTTTTATGAAAATTAATTCCCTTAAAATATTCAAAGTTCTCTTTTAAATTTTTTTATTAAAAATTTTTCTTCTGAAAATTCTATCATCTGAAGCTGTATAAACATCTATAACAAAACTTTCGAAGTACTCACAATAAGTTTTTTTCTAGTATAAACTAATTTCTCATCCATTCCATATTTTTGCAACTTTATAGTCATAAAAATCTTTAAATTTACTAATTATCTTCATATATCCCCCTTATGTTTCTTTTTTTCATATTAGGTCTAAATGAAGTCTTTAAATCAAAACCTTTACTAAGTATTTTTATTTTCATTAGAAACTTCAGGGGAAATTTCTCTCTCACTTCTCTTATTAGATAAAAAAACTCAACTAAACTTTGCCATATAAAAATCTTCATCAATGTATACTCCCATCTGTGATAAATTAGGATTATAAGTAAATTTATATACTGAATTATCGTATCTTGCAATTTTTTTCTATCAATACCACCAATATATTCTACTAAAAATTATTGGCTCATTAAAAAGAACTTCCTCTTTTTGAAATATTTAGATATGATAGAAATCTTTTTCTATCATAATTAAAAAAATCATCCCATAATTCGTTAAAAAGTTATATGAATCTCAATTTTTTTCCATCATTAAAAAGTAATTTCTTTTGTACCATCATGATAAGCCCAGTATTTGTATATAGTTTCTCCACCTATATCTTTAGGATTTTTTTGATATCAAAATGAGTATATACACCATCTTCTGTAAAAAAATAAATGTACTATTTTTTTCTCCAACAATAAGTATCTTGTTGTGATTAGTTTTATTAAAGAATTTAATATGTTCTTTTTAAAATATTATCAAAATCTTCTACTGAAACTTTTTTTCAGGAACATTTTTATGTAGATTTAGGTATTGAAATCTGATCTTATAGTAGTCACAACAAGTTTTTTTCTGTTGTAAACTAATTTTTCATCTACTCCATATTTTGTTACTTTATAATCATAAAAAAATCTTTAAATTTACTAATTATCTTCATATATCCCCCTTATGCTTCTTCTTCATATTAGGTCTAAATGAAGTCTTTAAATCAAAAACCTTTACTTAATATTTTATTTTTCATTAGAAACTTCAGGGGAAATTTCTTTTCTCACTTCTTTTTATTAGATAAAAAAATTCAACTAAACTTTGCCAGATAAAAATCTTCATCAAGGTATAGCCCTAATTTTTGATAAAATTGGGTTGTAAGTAAATTTATAAATAAAAAAATACGATCGCTAGAATTTTTTTCTTGTTAAAAAAATTTCACCCTAAACATTCAATTAAAATCATTGGTTCATTAAAAAGGATATCATCTTTTTGAAATATTAACACGTGGTAAAAAAATCTTTTTCCTATCATAAGAAAAATAGTTCATCCCAAAACATATTTAAAAGAACTATAAATATCAAACTTTTTTTCATCATTAAAAAGTAATTTCTCTTACTTCAGTGTAATAAGAATAATAGCCATATTTTTTTCTTTTATATCCTCAGAATTTTTTTATATCAAAATGAGTATATACTCCATTTTCAGTAAAAAAATAAGTGTATTAATTTTTTTCTCCAAGAATAAGTATCTTATGGCAATTATTTCTTTTTAAAAATATTCAACTTCTTCTTTTTAAATTTTTATTAAAAATTTTCTTCTAAAATCCTATCATCTGAACTTGTATAAATACTTATAAAAATTTGTTTCATAATATTCATAATAAGTCTTTCTAGTATAAACTAATTTTTTTCATCTACTCCATATTTTGTTACTTTATAATCGTAAAAAAATCTTTAAATTTACTAATTATTTTTCATTTTTTCTCCTTTAATTTATAGGAGTTTATGCGTGAAAACCTTCTCTTTTTATATATTTGGTAGATAATTCCATGAAGTATAGCAACACCTATTGTGCTTCCTCCTTTTCTACCATTTATTGTGATATATGGAATACCTAATTTTTTTAAATTCTTCTTTTTGATTCTGCTGCTCCAACAAAAACCAACAGGAACTCCTATAACTAAGGCAGGTTTTTCTATTTCACCATTTTCTATCATTTCTTTTTAATTGATATAGTGCAGTAGGTGCATTTCCTAAAATAAATATTTTTTTGTTTCAGGGTCTTTTTCCTGCTTTTTCTCATTCCAACTATAGAACGAGTAAGTCCTTCTTTTTTTAGCCTCTTCAATTACTTCTTTATCAGAAACTAAACAATAAGCAGAACAGTTATATTTAGATAAGGCTGGTTTACTAAGCCCATTCACTATCATATTTGTATCACAATAAATTTTTGCAACCTTTTTTTCTAAGGCTTTTAATCCACTTTCTATAGCATTATTTTTGAAATTCTATTAAATCAGCATATTCAAAAATCAGCTGAAGTATGGATTATTCTTTTAACTATAGGCATTTCGCTTTCAGAGAATTTTTTTCGCTTTATCTCCTAATTCTTCTTCAATAATTTCAAAACTTCTTTTTTTCTATATCTCCCGGTACTTTTTATATAACTCATCGTCATCACTCCATTTCATTCTTTTTTTATTATTTTTTTATATATTTTTCTTGCTTTTGTATTCTCCAACAGCCACTAAAAAGATTTTTCTTTGACTAAACTATTTAAAAATCTCTTTGCTGTAGCTTCTGAGATACCCTAACAAGCTTTGTGCCTCTTTATTGCTAATAGAATCATTTTGACCTAGATATTTAATAAGTATTTCTATTCTTTCTTTAATTTTTTATCGGTCACTTTTATCGGTCGTATTATCGGTCATTTTTTTGATTTTTCAACTAATTCTATTAAAGTTTCTTTTTATAATTTCTAACATAAATAAAATAAATTCAGTGGATTCACCATCTTTATTTGAATTATTTATTGCTATATAATATTCTTTTTGATATTTTTTTGTACTAGACTTTCTATTGGTAACCAAGCAAAAAAACTTTTTTTCCATTTAGAGAGAATCAAGCTATGCCATAGTCTTCCTATTCTACCATTTCCCATCTTGGAATGGATGAATAAATTCAAACTCATAATGGAAAACTGCTGCTTTTATCAAAGGATGTTCCTTACTATTTTTTTAAGCCACAAAAAAATAAATTATTTATTAGTTCAGGAATATGTTCTGGTAAAGTTCCCATATGTATTAATTTATCACCTTGATATACCCCAGCATTTTTTTACTTCTAAATCTTCCACTTTCTTTTTATTAATTCACTTGTCATTATTTTTATGTGCTAACAATAAATCTTTCATTGAGTTTTTCATTGAGCTCCTCAAGTCTTTCATATATTTCATAAGCATTTTTGAACTTCTTTTTATATCTTTAAGAGGAGCCAAGACTCTTTTTTTCCATTTATTACATCAGTAACTTGCTCAAGAGTCAGAGTATTTTTGCTCTATGGCAAGAGAAGAATAAATTGTTTTAATTCTATTTTTTTCTTCTTAAAGTTAAATTTTTTTCAAATTCTTTCTCTGCACTTATTTTTTTCCAACAAGCTCTCCAATTTCATATACTAAATTAAGTATATCATTTGTAATTTTAAAAGGTGGTAAAAGTTCTTTTTTTCATTAAAAATAGCTCCTCTAATAATTTGTAACTTCCAAAAAAAGTGTATATGTGGGTAGCCAGCATACATATTTTTTTCATGGAATATACATTCCCAATTTCTTCCATCTTTTTTTACAGCTTTAAATTCTCTTGTATCTTCTAATACAGTTTTTTTAATTTTTGAGTAGTGGAACTCATGTCCTTTAGCAACCTCAATATCATTTTTTTATCTCTTATAGATATATAACCAAATCTTGAGATATCCAATCTATTATTCATAACTACAGTACAAGGAACAAGTCCACACATTTGATGAAGAGTTTCATCTTTTTTTGCTCTATGGCATGGCTCAAATACATAAAACCACCACATTCAGCTAGAATATTTTTTTACCTTGTTCATAATTTTTCTCTAATTGATTGTATCATTTCTTTATTATTTGATAATTCTTCTACAAAGTTTTTCAGGATAGCCACCTCCTAAATATATTGCATCACAATCAGGAACTTTTTTTATCTTTTCATAGGTGAGAAATATGTCATTCTAAATCCCATATATTCTAAAAAAATTCTATATTGTCATTATAGTAAAATGAAAAAAAGCTCTATCTCTTGCAATAGCAATAACTTTTTCCCTTATGTTTATCTTTTTAAAGAAGATAAATATAAAGGATATTCAATTTCATCTTTATCTATATTTATTGTTCTAGTTTCTTCAGTAGCGATTTTTTTCTAAAGCTTCTAAATCTATATTTTTTTAAAAACAAGATTTTTTTAGAATAAACAATTTATCTCTTAAGTCTTCTACTTCTTCGGCTTGTAAAAAGTCCTAAATGTCTACTTGAAATATTTAAGGCTTCATTTTTTTCTATGAAAACCAAGACACTTAACAGAAGTGTATTTTTTTCAATAGCTTCTTTAAATATAGCATAAGTTTTTTTCACTTGAAACCTTATTTATTATAACACCTGCTATATTAACTCTAGGGTCAAGCATCTTATATCCTAAAAATTTGTGCTGCTATACTTGTACTTTTTCCTACACCATCTACAACCAAAATAACAGGTATACCTAAGAATCTTGCTACATGTGCTGAGCTATTGTTATCTAAAGAATTATCTATACCATCATATAGCCCCATAACACCTTCAACTATTGATATATCCTTATGGTGTTTATAGAAACTATATCTTACCCCTTGTTCTCCCATCATATATAGATCTAAATTATAACTTTTATTATTTGTAATAAATTCGTGGAAACCTGGATCTATATAGTCAGGTCCAACTTTAAATGGTGATACATTGGCAAAGGCTGACATCAAAGCCATAGATATAGTTGTCTTTCCAATACCACTACTAACACCAGCAAGCATAAATGCTTTCATTTTTTCCCTCCTTCTAATTGTTTTTCGATAATTATTTTTATCCCCTATACTCCATAATATCTGCTAAAGCTTCCAATACTTTTTATATTTGATTCCCTATCTTTTATTGCAAGTCTGACAAAGTGATAGTCTAAAAAAATTTAAAATTTGAAGCATCTCTTATCAGTATATTTTTTTCTATCATTTTATCCCTTAAACTTGTTGAACTAATATTCTGTATTTTTTTAATAAAATGAAATTACATTCTGTCTTATATGCTTTTTAGATATTGAAATTCACTTAATTCTTTATACATAAATTTCTTTTTCTTCTAAAATCCACTTTTCAGATTTTTTTCAATATATTCTTTATCATCAAGCATAACAAGACCTGCAAGATTTGCAAAAAGTATTCACAGTCCATGGTTCTTTTTCTTCCCACATCTTATTTAAAATCTCATCATCAAAAGCCTATTCCATAGCCTAGTCTAAGTCCAGGTATGGCGAAAAAAACTTTGTGAAGGCTCTCATGATAAAAAAATATTTTTTTATTCTTAAATAAAGAAACTGTTTTTTTCTTGCCAATTTTCTATAAATTCTATAAAGGCTTCATCTACAAAAAAATTTTTAGTATTTTTCACAAACTTCTACTACTTTCTTTATGTCTTCCAATTTGATAAATTGCCCTGTTGGATTATTTGGATTACAGAAAAGTAATAAATCATAGTTATTAGTTTCAATTTCTTTTTTTAAATTCTCAATGTTAGGATAAAAAAATTGTCACTTTCTTTTTAATTCAAAAATAATTTATCTCTGCTGAAACAGATTTTTAAAAGCTCTTTCATACTCAGCAAAGCAAGGTGCAAGTATTAAAAACCTTTTTTTGGTTTCAAAAGCCTTAAGATACAAAAAAATAAGATTTCTGTAGCTCCGTTTCCAACAATGATATTACTTAAATCTAATGAATTAAATTCTGCTATTTTTTTCTTAAATTAATATAATAAGGATCTGGATAATTTACTAATTTATCAAAGCTTTCTTTTTGCTATATCTATAAATTTTTTTGAGGTACTCCTAAGGGATTTATATTAGAACTATAATCTAAGATATCGTTTTTTACCTTCTCTTTGAAATTTATAAATATTGCCTCCATGTAAATCTTTAGTCATTTTTTTCTCCAATTTTTTTATTTACTCATTACTTCTTCATTATACAAAAATTCATACTAAATTAGTCAACTTTTTTTATTTTTAATTTGAATATTAAAAATTTTATTTTTTAAAAACATATTATAAAAATTAAATAAACTATAGAATAATTATATATAGTAGCTACTTACTTAGTCAACTTTTTATTTGTAATAAAAAAAGAAAATTTTATATAAAAAAACAATCTTTCTCTTTTATTATTTTTATAGAATGTATTATAATATAGAAGTAGCAATAAATGACCGTTCGGTCATATGGATGGAGGGATAGAATGAAAATAAGAAGTAGTCTAATTTTTTGTGTCACTTATCTTATTAGTATCTTGTTCTAAAGTAAATATTGAGAATGAAAAATAATGATATGATAAGTAGATTAAGAGAAAAAAAGAAAGTACAGAAAAAAACTTAGAATAGAAAAAAAGAAGGAATGATAGATTTAGAGGAAGCTGTAGATTTAGCTTTGAAAAAAATAATACTCAGATAAAATTAAAAAGAAATAGAAAGTCAAATAGCTAAAATTGATAAGAATATTTCTTTTGGAAATTTTTTGCCAAGAATTTCAGCTATGTATTCAATCTCTGAATTAGATAGATACATGAGTGCAACTATTCCAGCTCCTGATGTAACAATAGGAGTTTTAGGTGGAATAACTTTACCTTCACTTCCTATTACTCTTACAAGTAGAATGGTAGATAAAGATTTTTACAAATTATGCTTTAAGTGCACAGCTTCCAATTTTTGTTCCTGCTACTTGGTTTCTATATTCAGCGAGAGAAAAAGGGAGAAAACATCAGTCTTTATACAGAAAATTTAACAAAAAAAGATGATAAAATTAAAAAGTTATAAGTGAATATTATTATACTTTTGGCATTAACAAGTGAAAAAAATGTTTTAGAAAAAAAGAATATGCCTATGCACAAAAATTAAATAAAAAAATGCAAAATTAGCTTTAAAAACAGGTAGTATTTTTAAAATGGCAAGAAGAAGAAACAGAACTTTTTGGTTAAACAAAAAGAAAATGCTCTTAAGAATAATGAAAGAGATTTAAAAAAATAGCAAAAGATGAATTTAATGAATGATATTGGTTTAGATCCATATGCTGAATTTAGATTAGTTATTCCTGAAGACACTGTTTACAAATTACCTCCTCTTGAAGATGTAGTTTATGATGCTCTTGTCAACAGTGAAGTTATAAAAATTAATCATAATTTAGTGGCAATTAGTAAAGATAAGATAAAAAAATTGCAATGAGTAGATTTTTTTACCACAAATTAGTTTAGATGCTGGGGTTGTAGGGACAAGTATAAGTTATCTTAATCCTCAAAATATTCTTTTTTGGTGCTATTACAGGTTTCTTATCACTATTTAATGGTTTTAAAGATGTAAATGAATATAAAAAAAGCTAAGTTACAATCTGAAGCAGCATATATTCAAAGAGAAGATGCAATAATGAATACTATTATATCAGCAGTAAATTCATATAATAATGTTCAGAAAAAGTATAGAGGATAAAGAATTGGCAGACTTAAATTATGATGTAGCTAAAAAGAAATTTAAACAAAAGGAATTAGAAGTTGAAGTTGGAAGTGCTACAGATACTGACTTATTAAAAAGCAATGTCTGAGCTAGAAAAAAAGCAGAAAGTATAAAACTAAAAACAGAGTATAAATATAGTGTTTCAGTAGAAACATTAAAAATGTTAATTGAAAAGTAGGGGTTTGTTATGAAAAAAAGTATATATTAGTTTTTTTATTAATTTTTTTCTTTTTACAGCTTGTAAAAAGGAAGCAAAAAGAAGAAATGATAAGAGCAGTAAAAAAATTCAAGAAATAAATTCAATGCAAGATGAAAATTTCAATATTGAATTTCCTGCACAAATTTCTCCTAGTCAGAAAACAGTTTTTAGCATTTAAATATGCAGGAAAAATAAAAAAAGTATAAATTTTTGAAAGTGGAGATTTTTGTAAAAAAAGGGACAAGTAATTGCTATAATTGACGATACAGATTACAAAGTTAATTTAGATGCATTCTCTAAAAAAATATGAAGCTGCAAAAGCTGTTGCACAAAATGCTGAACAACAATTTGCTAGGGCAGAAAAAAATTATATAGAGGAGATGCTTTAGCTAAAAAAAGATTATGATAATGCACTTATGCAAAAGAAATGTAGCTATTTCAACCTTTAAAGAGGCTAGTGCAGGGACTTCAAAAATGCTAGAAATACTTTAACTGACACAAAAAAATAGTAGCTCCTTATGATGGATATATAGATAAAAAAAGTAGTTGATGTAGGAACTGTTGTTCCAGAAGGAGGTCCTGTTGTATCTTTTTATTTCAGATGAAATAACTGATATTTCTGTAAATGCTTCACTAAGAGATATAGAATATAAAAAAATGCTGAAAATATAGTTTTTTAAAGATAGTGGATCAGATAAGATATATAGTCTAAAAAAATAAAAAAAGTGTTGCTCAAAAATCCTGATTCTATCAATTTAACTTATCCTGTGGTATTTACTTTTTTTCAGAACTTAATGAAAATGATAAATTTTTTTATCAGGACAAACAGGAACTGTAACTATAGCTGTTAAAAAAATAAAGGAAAAGAAGAAATTTTAATTCCTATAAATGCCGTTTTTTTGAAGATAAAGGTTCAAATGTATATTTATTTAAAGATGGAAAAGCTGTTAAGACTGCAATAGAACTTGGTGAATTGAGAGAAACAGATAAGATAAGTGTAGTAAAAGGATTAAAAAAACAGGAGATAAGGTTATAGTTGCAGGTGTAAGTAAGTTAGCAGATGGAGATAAAAGTAAAACTTTTGGGAGGCAATAAATGAAAAATTATAGAATATTCTATAAAAAAAATAGAATAGTTGTACTCTTTGCAACACTAGTTTTGACTCTTGCAGGAGTTATTTCATATTTTCGTTTAGGAAAACTAGAAGATCCTGAATTTAAAGTTAAAGAAGCAATAGTTGTTACTCTATATCCTGGTGCTTCTCCTAAAAAGTGTGGAGCAAGAAGTCACAGATAAGATAGAGATGGCATTGAGAAAAAAATACCCAATGCAGATGTTGATAGTGTGTCAAAGGCTAGTTATTCAGAAGTACATATAAAAATAGATGAGAGTACTCCAAGTGATAAAGTAGATCAAGAATGGGATGTAGTCAGAAAAAAAGATAAATGATGTAAAAAGCAACTCTACCTTTAGGAGCTTTTACCACCAGTAGTTCTTGATGACTATGGAGATGTCTATGGAATGTTTTTTTGCAATAACAAGTGAAGGCTTCTCTAAAGAAGAACTTTACAATTATGCAAAAAGAAATTAGAAGAGAGCTAGAAAAAAACAGATGGAGTAGCAAAAGACAACTCTATTTGGAAACAGTGATACAGTTATAGAAGTTTTTAGTTGATAAAGATAAAATAGCTAGTCTTGGTATAAATGAAAAAAATGATAGCTTTAGCATTTACAGGGCAAAATATACCAGCCTATGCTAATTCAGTCTTACATGGAGATAAAAAAATCTTAGATTTGATATTGACCAAAGTTTTTGAATCAATAGAGGACATAGAAAATTTAGTTATTTATTCTACTCCAGCAGTATTAAATATTCAGAAACCAACAACAGTACTTTTTAAAAGATATTGCTGAAGTCAGAAGAACTGAAGTTAAACCTTATACTACAAAAATGAGATATAATGGTAAAGAATCTATTGGACTTATGTTATCACCTGTTAGTGGAACAAATGTGGTTGAAACAGGAAAGGAAATAAGTAAAAAAATAGAACTTTTAAAAGAAGACTTACCTCATGGTATAGAAATAGAAAAAGTATATTATCAACCTGAACTTGTGTCAACAGCAATAAATCAATTTATAATAAACTTAATTGAATCAGTAGTAGTTGTTGTAGGAGTACTTTTTAATCACTATGGGAATAAAAAAAGTGGTTTAATAATAGGAAGTGGACTTATACTGTCAATATTAGGAACTCTAATTGCTATGTTAGCTATGAAGATAGATTTACAAAGAGTTTCTTTAGGAGCTTTTTATAATAGCAATGGGAATGCTTGTTGATAACTCAATAGTTGTGGTTGATGGAGTTTTTAGATTCACTTGATAATGGAGATAGTAAATATACAGCTTTGACTAAACCAACAACAAAGACAGCTATTCCATTATTGGGTGCAACATTCATAGCAGTAATTGCATTTTTTTACCTATGTATATGATGCCAACAACAGCCGGTGAATATAAAAAAAGTTTATTTTTGGGTAGTAGCTATTTCTTTGGGCTTGAGCTGGATAATATCACTTACACAAACAACAGTATTTTTGTGATATATATTTAAGTGAAAAATAATATTAAGGGTGGAGATAACAAAGGAAAATTATTTCATAATAAGTTTGTAGTCATACTTGAAAAAAATATTAATCTATAAAAAAACTTTCAATGATTATTTTACTTGGAGCATTTTTTTCTTTCACTTTTTATTATTTATAAAAGTTCCGTTGTCATTTTTTCCCAGATTCAGATAAAAAAAGGTTTTTGTAATTAATCTTTGGAATCCTGGAAGGAACAGATATTGAATATACCAATAAAATTAATCAAGTAGTTGAAAGTGAAGTTTTTAAAACAAGAAGGAGTAGTATCAGTAACTTCTGCAATAGGAGGCTCTCCATCAAGATATTATATTTCTTCTATTCCTGAACTACCTAATACAGCCTTATCTCAACTGATAATTTCAGTAGAGAAATTAGAAGATATTAATAAGATTGGACAAGATGTAAAAAGACTTTGTAGATAATAATTTTTCCTGATACTCGTGTTGAAATAAGAAAAATATACTAATGGTATTCCCACAAGATATCCTATACAACTTAGAATTGTTGGAGAGGATTCCAATATATTAAGAGAATATTCTAAGAAATTTGAAAATATTTTTAAGGAATATTGATGGAGCAGAAAATATTCAAACAGATTGGAAAGAAAAAAACAATTAGTTGTAAAACCTGAGATTGATAAGGTAAAAGAAAGAGAAAGTCTTGTGACAGCACTAGATATTGCAACTTCATTGAACAGAACTACTAATGGAATAAAAAAATAGGTACATTTAAAGACAGAGAAGAAAACATACCTGTTCTATTTAAAGAAAAAAATGATGGTAGAGAATTTAACATTAATAATTTAGGTCAAGTTCCTGTATGGGGCTTAGGACCTAGGAGTATTCCATTTAGAGAATTAATTAAAAAAAGAAAAATCTTGTTTGGGAAAAATCCTATTATAATAAGAAAAGATGGTTTTAGAGCAATTCAAATACAGGCAGATGTAAAAAAATGGCTATAGAGTTGAAGCTGTTAGAAAAGAATTAGCTAAAGCTATAAAAAGAAAGTGAAAATAGAGCTACCAAAAAGGATATAAATTAGAGTGGAGCGGAGAATTTTTACGAACAAGAAAAAAATACAGAAGAAATTATATCCTATATTCCATTACAATTGATAATAATGTTTATGACTTGTGTACTTTTATTTGGAAATTTAAGAGATCCATTTATAATTTTTTTGGAGTTTTACCTCTATCTTTTATAGGTATACTTCCAGGACTTTTTTTATAACAGGAAGAACATTTGGCTTCATGGCAATTATTGGAACTATAAGTTTAAGTGGTATGATGATAAAAAGTGGTATTGTTTTTAATAGACCAGATAAGGTATGAAATTTATACTTTAAATAAAGAACCCTTTAAGGCTATTATAGATTCAAGTGCAAGTAGAATAAGAGCCGTTATACTTGCAGCAGGGACAACTGTATTAGGTATGATACCTTTGATGTTTGATCCATTATTTTTCAGATATGGCAATAACAATAGTATTTGGTTTGACTGTGGCAACATTATTAATCTTGTTTGTTGTACCATTGCTATATAGCATATTCTATAAAATAGACAAACCAAAAAGAAAAATTAAAAAAATAAATTTAATAAAAACTTATCAATAAGGATTAACTTCTATTTTTTTACAGAAATTAATCCTTAAAGTTTATTTAGTATTAGTAGAAAATATTTGGCATAAATTTAGATTTTTTTCTATTTTTTTCTTAATTATATTTTTTTGAAGAAATAATTTCTCTATATTTTTTTGTACAAATTTAATTGAATTTTTATATTAACTTTATTTTTATTAAAGTGCTTTTAAAAATACAATGAAATTCTAACATAACAATTAATAATATGAAAATTTTTTTATAAAAACTTTTCATTAGGAGTTATATTAGCCTTCTAAACATTAATTAAAGTTTAAAAGATTTAAAAAAATAAAAAAACGAGTAGTTTTTTTACAATTTTATGATAGGTATTATTCTACTAATTGTTAAAGGAGTATTTTATCAATTTTTTTATTTGTATACTTATTTGATAATGAAAGTTATAAAATAGTTAAAAAAATTTATTTAATTTCACTAAATCCTTTGTTACTTCTTCTTAATTTATAAATAGTATAGTGTATGATAAATAAAAAAATATGATATAATTTATATAAAAATATTAAAAAAAGGGGGATAAAATAGGGAGCTCATTGGAAAATGACATTTGATGTAAGTACTTTAGACCATTTAGGGGTAAAATTATATAAACAATATGAACCTATTATTGCAGAGTTAATTTCTAATGCTTGGGATGCTGATAGTACTGAAGTAAATATTTATTTATATGATAACACAGAAGAGAAGAAAAATTATTATTTCTGATAATGGTTTAGGCATGAATTCAGAAGAGGTTCAAAATAATTTTTTAAAAATAGGTAGAAATAGAAGACTCGCTGAAGGGAAAAAAATATATCTAGTAAATTTGAAAGAGCTATTTTTAGGAAAAAAAGGAATTGGAAAAACTTTCAATGTTTGGTCTAGCTAATAAAAATAAAGATAGAAACAATAAAAAGAAAATTTACTTAATATTTTTTTGAAATGACTTATTCTGATATAAAAAAGCAAATGATGGTAGTTATGAACCTCTGAAAATTTATTATAATAAAAAAATTAGATTCGCTAACTCCATCTGGAACAACAATAGAATTATCAGAAATAAAAAAAGAGTAACAAGTTTTTAAATTTTCTCCTGAAAAAAACTTGCTTCAAAAATTAGCTAGAAGATTTTTCTATTTTCAATGATTCTAATTTTTCAAGTAAATATTTATCATAATAATAAATTTATTATTAAAATTGAAAAATAAATTGAAATATGATAATTTTAAAGAGGAGAGTACTTGGAGAATTCAGAAGATATTAAAAAAATAAAGTAGATGATGATACATATGAGTATCTAATATTAAATAAAATAAATGGATTTATATCAACTTCTTCAAGTCAGTTACCAAAAGATCAACAAGGAATCACATTTATTTCAAGAGGAAAAATTAGCAGAAGAAAATGTTTTTCTTTTTTTAGAAAGAGCTGTTGATTTTTTTATAATTATTTATATGGAGAAATAAATGTTGATTTTTATAGATGAAAATGACAGTGAAGATAATATTTCTACAGATAGAAAATCTATATTATGGGATGAAGAAAAAAACCATCTATATTAAAAGAAAATATAAAAATATTAAATTATATACAAAAAGACTGGAGAAAGCAGAGAAAAGAAAAAAAGCAAGCATCTGTACAAAAAGTAATAAAGTTTAATATAAAAAGAATGGGAGTTAGAATTAAATGATTATGAAAAAAACCTTTAGCTGAAGGACTTATAAATTCAATTTTAAATAATATAAACATAGATACTGAAACATCAGCAAAATATATAACTCATATAAAAGATTTATTTTTGCTATGAGTCATTTAAAAAAATTATTCCAACCGATTATTAAAAAGAAGACTTACTCGAAAATGAGAATGTATTGAAATTATTAAATGATTGGGAATATATAGAAGCTAAAGAACTTGCGAAAATTGCTGAAGGAAGGATAAAAAAACAATTGAAGATTTTTGAGAAGTACATAAATGGTAATTATTCTGAAACAAAATATATACAGCCATTTTTTTGAAAAAAATTTCCTTGGGTTTTTAGATCCAAAAAAATTAATTCTTTTTGAAAGAGAACTTACATTAAGTAAAGCAATAAAAGAACAAATTCTAGATAAGGAAGCTAAAAGATGCTAACGGAATAAATCTTTTTAAAAAAAGAATGGATTTCTTCGTTACACAAATTGGGAATGATTATGTTATATATGAATTAAAGACTCCAAACATATCAATATCTATGGAGATGCTTGAAAACGTTACACATTATTTAACTTTTTCAAGTAATTTTTTTAGCTAATAAGGAAGCTAAAATAACTGTTTGTTTAGTTACAAATAATCATAAATTAGACCCTGTTGTAAAAACTTTTTATTGATGCATTAGTAGAACAAGGTAAATTAATTTTTTTACTAAGTATAATGATTTACTTGCAATAGCAAAATCTTATAATAAAGAAATTCTTCAAAAAAATATCAAGAACTAAAAAGAAAAAAAGAGAAAAAAACATATTAAACCTTAGTATATTGGCTATTTATAAAAAAACTAGAATTAAGTTTAAACATATTTTTTTATAATAAGTTATGTTCTTAAAATTTAATTCTTAATTATGTTATATTTAAAAAGGAAGTGATTTCATGAAAGTAAAAAAATTAGACGCTTCTTCAAATTTGATAGATTCAATAGGTAAGAATTTAATTATTGATGAAATTTCTGCTATAGTAGAGCTAATAAAAAAACTCCTATGATGCTGATGCTGAGAATGTTTTTTTATAAAATTCTATCAAGAAGGAGCAAACCTTTTTAATAGAAATTAAAGATGATGGAAATGGGATGTCCTTCTCTACTGTAGAAAATAATTGGATGGTTCCAGCAACAGATTATAAGAAAAATAAATATAGTTCCAAAAAAAGAAAAAGGAGAGTTTTAGGTGAAAAAAAGGACTAGGAAGATATTCAGTAGGAATTTTTAGGAAATTTTCTTGCATTAGAAACAATAAAAAAATTCAAAAACTCTTTTTAAAAAAATAGAATGGGATAAAATTAAAAATTTTTCAATATTTAGATGAAATTGAATTTGAAATGGAAGAAAAAAAGAAACAAACGAAAAATAATGGTACAAAACTTTCAATAAAAAGAAAATTTTTCAATTATGGGATGAAATTAAAAAGAAAAACATTAGAAAAAGAGTTAAAAAAACTACTTTTTTTCCTCTAAAAAGAAGAAAAATGATAATTTTAAAAATTTTTTTAGAATATAAAAAAACTTCAAGATATATATAATAAACATTGAAATAATAAATAAAAAAATTGAGATACTTCCATTTGAACTCTTAGAATATTATGATCTTAAACTAGTTGGAATGACAAATAAAAAAAATAAAGAGATAAGTTACAATATTTTTTTCTAAAAAAATGAAAATTTTTATTAGAGAAAGATACAATTACAAAAGAATATATAGAAAAGATTTTTAGAAGATAAAGGGTGGAAAAATTTCCGGGAGAATTTAATGTTGAATTTAGATTTTTTTAATAGAGAGCCTACTGCGATAGATAATTTAAAAGATTTTTTAAAGAAAGAAAACAATGAAGAATTTGGTAAAATGGAAGTAAGAGCTTTATTGGATGAAATTTCAGGAGTTTCAATATAAAAAAATAAATTTCGTATAAGACCTTATGGAGAAGAAGAATACGACTGGCTACAATTAAATAAAAAGAAGATTTTTTTGAATCCTTCTATGAAAATCAGTAATAATCAGTTAAATGGAATTGTTAGTTTATCAGATGAAATTTTTTAAGTGAAAAAAAGTGCTAGAGATGGGTTACAAGAAAATGAATATTTTTTTAGGATTAAAGATAATTGTTCTAGAACTTTTAACCAAATTAGAACTTAGAATGATTTTAGAAAAAAAGAAAACAGGGAAAAAAAGACTCATTTTAAAAGAAAAATATATTTGAAAATATAGGAAATTTTTAAAGAGGTAAAAGAAGAAATAAAAATTAAAAAGCAAAAAGAATTAGATATTCCTGAAAAAAAGATATAAAAAGAAATCGAAAAAAATAATTGAAAAGAAAGAAGCTGAAGATCAAGAAGAGATTAAAGAAATTAAAGAAATTATTATAAAATATGAAAAAAACATGTTACTTTAGGCAAAATTATAAATAGAGTTATACATGAAGGACGAAAAACCACTTTCTTTTTTTAGAAATGGATGTAATTATTTAAAAAGAGAAATAAAAAAATTTTACTGACTCTCCTATTGAAGAGACAAAAAAATAAATTATTTGATAAAATTGAAGATTTTTCAATTTCAAAGAGAAAGGTTAAGTAGATTATTTAATGCCATTGAACCATTATCAAGTAGGAAAAAGAATGTATCCAAAATTGATAAATTTAAAAGAAGTTATAAAAAAATCTTTAATAATTTATGAAAGTGAATTAGAAAAAAATAAATTTAGTTTTAGAATTAGAAGATATTCAGTATAGTATAATTGAAGATGATTTTTATTGTTGCAATTTCTAATATTATTGAAAAATAGCTTATATTGGTTAAATTTTTTTCTAAAAAGAAATCTGAGTTAAAAATAAAATTATATAAGTCAAATTTAGAAAAAAATACGGATAGATTTTTATTGATAATGGTCCAGGAATTGACGAAGAATATATAGAAAATGGTGTAATTTTTTTGAACCTGGATTTTTCTTCTAAAGAAAATGGAACAGGTTTAGGTCTATCTATAGCCGGTGAAGCTTTTAAAACGAAATAATTTTTGAATTAAAGGTAAAAAGCATTTTTTAGAAGGTGCATATATAATTTTTGGAGGAGAAGTAAATGAGAATACTTATCGTAGAGGATGATAAAGAACAATGTAAAATGTATAAAGAAGAAATAGAAGGATATAATAGCGAGCATAATAATAGCCTTGAATATATCATTAAAATGAATTCAAAAAGAAGCTTTAGATTCTATTATACAAGAAGACTTTGATGCAGCAATAATTGATTTGAACCTAGGAGAAAAAAAGATGAAATCTATTCTGGGAATTCCGTTATAAAGTCTATTTTTTTGAGAGTTCCTATTTATATAGTTTCAGGAACACCAAGTGAGTATGAACCCATTGAAGAATTACAAGACTTTTTATTAAAAAAATATTGAAAAAGAGATGAAATAAATTTTTTTGTGACATATTTGAAGAATTAACAAAAATTATATAATACAGGTCTTACAAAAAGTTTTTAAATAGAAATGGCACTTTGGATAAAATTATGGATGAAATATTTTTTAAAGTATTCTGAAAATTTAATAAATGAATTATTAAATCATGATAAAATTGATGATAATGAAAAAGAAAAAAAATTATTTCTAGATTCTGTGCTGGGATAATTAATGAGAAATTAAAACATATCTCTCCTAAATATCATCCCTGTGAAATTTATTATACTCCTCCTATAAAACAAGAGATTACTACAGGAGATATTTTAGTACCAAAAGAAAAAAATGTAATTCCAAAAAAATTATATTAACTCCTGCTTGTGATTTAGAAAAAAAGGAAAAAAATGGTAAAAAGAAAAGTAAATACAGTACTTGTAGCTGACTTAGAAAAAAATAGAGGAAGTTTTGAGGCAAGTAAAAGATGAAAACGCGGATTTACAAAAATAAAAAGTGATGAAAAAAATAATTGAAGATATTAAAAAGGGACAACATCTTAAGAACTATTATTTTTAAACTACCAATTGATAATTTAGAAAGTTATTATATAAATTTTTAGTAAATTAAGTTGCTTGGATATTAACGAAGTAGAAAAATAATTACACAAGAGAAAGTAGTATAAGTGAGACTTTTTTTAAAAGAAATTATTTTTAATTTTTTTCAAAAACATTATGGTAGGCAAGGAATTCCTGAATTATATTAAATTTGATATATTATTATGATTTCAATGATTTAAATATTAATGAGGATTAGTTCTTATTTTTTTACAGAATTAATCCTCATTAATTATTAAATAATTATCCAAAAAGATTTTTTTAATTTTTTTGAGCTATTATTTCAGCCATTAAAGGTGGGACCGCATTTCCAATTTGTGTAAAAAGCAGCTGTCCTTGAATCTTCAAAAAAAATAATCATCAGGAAATGTCTGTATTCTGGCTGCTTCTCTAACTGTAATAGATCTATTTTTGAAAAAAATATCAGGGTGTATATAATAATGACCATCTTTTTGAAATATGAGCTAACATTGTATGAGAAATTCCATCTCCATCCAATGCCTTGAATCTGTCAAGAAAAGAAGATAAATTTTTTTATGAAATATTAGTTCTTTAGGTAAGTCTACATATTTAAAAAGAGTTTCCTTTTTTTCTCATTTAATACTATTTTATAAATTTCAAGATCTTCTTTTTTTATTTGGTCTACAAATATTTTTGTGTAACTATATCAGAATTTTTCATCTAAAATATGTAATTTTTTTAAAGAAGAGTTATTAATTTTTATTTTTTTATGAAAATAAAATCCAATTTTTTTCACCAGCATTCAATTTAGGTAAATCTCTAAATAATTCATTTAAAGTAATATTATTTTCTATTTTATTAAAATTAGGAAATGAAAATTTTTATATTTCCAACCTAAAATAATAACTCTTTTTTTCTACTCTGAGGAACTCCAAAAATCTTTTTGCATCAAGTAATTTGTATTCAACTTTATATTCTAATTCATTCATTTCAGCCAGAATATTTTTTTAAAAATGCTATTACCATTTTTCATCTTTAGCAGAGAGCATTCCTCTTACATTTTCAAAAAAACAAAAATAATTAGGTGAATATTTTTTTAAAAAAATTTTTAAATATTGTTTATATAGATAATTTCTATGATCTTTCTTTATTTTTATTACCTACTACAGCCCTTCCTACTAGGGAATATGCTTGACAAGGAGGTCCTCCAATAATAATATCAATTTTTTTATCTTTTTATTATTTTATCTATCTCTGAGAATATATTTTTCAATTGTTTGATCATTTATTTCTTTGTTAATAACGCTATTTAATAAATCTTTTGGAATGAAACTGTATAATTCTTTTCTGGAAATTTTTTTGTTGTAAATATTTATAATAAATTTCTAATTGATTTATTTTTTAAATAATGATATGCAATTCTTGTTTTTAATGTTAATGAAGCTGGTTTTTTTCTTTTTCAATATGAGCAAGCATATTAAAACCAGCTCTTACAAATCCTTCAGTTAGTCCTCCTGCACCAGCAAATAAATCCAGACAATTCATAATTTCACCCCCTTTAAGTTTTTATTTTTTTATAAATAAATTTTTTTATTCTTTTTATTTCGTTATATTTTACCGGGTTTTTAAAAATATTTTTTTCAAATAAATCTTTTTCCATCTTCTTTAATCTTTCATTTTAACATAATTTATACATATTGTCATAAAAAAATAATATTTTTAGAATATAAATAAAAAAAGAGAAGTTTTAAGTTTTTTAATTCTCAAAAAAATTCTCTTAATTCTATAAGGTCATAGTCTAAACTTTTTTTAATCAACACTATTTGAGAAATAACCTATATTTTTTTACTTTCTCTACTGAGTTAATAATATCATAAAAAAATAAGTTTATAGTAAAGTAATTTATAGAATAACCTAATAAAAAAATCAATTATCATTTTTCATTAGTTGGATTGTCTATATTAGTATACAAATTTACATCATTATTTATATTACCTTGATCACTTTCTGTTCCAAGTTCCAATATATCAAGTGGATTATCATTTTTCATCAGAATTAGAGTATGAAATTTGTTCTTTATCTAATTTTTGAACTTGAATATAAATTAACTTGGTTATTTTTTAAGTACATTAAGTGAGAAGTCATTATTAGAATATAAATTTGAATCTTCATTTACATTTATATCTAAGTTTTTCTTTAATGTCTCTATCAATATTCATAAAATTTACCTCTTTTTCTTCTAATTTTTTTAGCACATATAAAAATTATAAATAATATTAAGAATGCACTAAAATAATGAATTGCTTTTTTTAAAATCTTCTGATTTTTTTGGTCACAAACACTATGAATTTTTTTCTAATATAGTTGCATAATTATTTAGTATAGTTTTCTCTTGTTTTTTTCTTTACTAGAATTAAGAACTTCATTTACATTTATTTTACCTTTTTATATAAAAAAATAATCTGAAGGTTTAATTACTAAATAAGTATATTTATAAGTTAGTATAAGAGATAATATAAAAAAATACCATAATAATTATTTTTTTAGGGATAATATTTTTTTATCTAATGAAAAAAATATCATTATCAAAAAAACGATATTGAAACTATTGAAGAAACTAAAGTTCCTAAAACTACTGCTTTATTTTTCCAAAACTTCTTTTCGTTTCATTGCTCTATCTACTTCATTTTTAATAAAAATCCAAATAAGCAGAAATATCTTGTTTTTTTCATCTTGCATATCTTTATTATCTTGACTAATATTTTCCAAGTTTATCAACCTCTTTCAAATATATTCAACAATTTTATTTGTTTCTAAAACTCTTTTTTTATATCAATGACTCTTTGATTAGAGCTACCTCTCCACTTCAAATTTAAGTCTTTTTAAATTATCTATATATTTTTCCATCTATTAGAATATCACATTCTTTTTATAAGAGAAAATCTATTTTCATCTTCTAAAATTTCTTCCCAAGTAAAACCACTCCATATCCAAATATCTCTATCAGGAAGATTTTCTTTAAATTTTTTTAATAAATTTTTAAAAAGTGGTTTGATATTTTTTTAGGGATAAGTAGGGTCTCCACCCTAAAAAGTGAAAGACCCCTTATTGTTTTTACCATATTTTTTTGAAAATATTCTATAATTTCATCTTCTTCTTTTTTTCAGTAAACTTTTTTTCCATAAGTTTCTTTCCAAGTTTCCTCATTGAAACAGTTTTTACAAGCATGAGTACAACCACTTACAAATAAAGCTTACTCTTATACCTTTTCCATTAATCATATCTGCATATTTTATTCCTGAATAATTCATTTCTCTAACTGTGTTTTTACTCTATGCATAATTTCCTCTTGTTTCCCTTTATTAAAAAGGTCTAGCATTAGGCTGAGATAGGTAACCACAGACTCTCCTTATTACACTCATTTCATTACTATCATGATTTCCACATTGAGGACAAGTAAATCCTTCTTTTGTAGCAGTAAATTCCCCTTTATATCCACAGATATGGCATTTATCTACAGGTTGATTTATTCCCATATAATGAATTCCAACCATTTTGGCATACTTTAAAAATTTCAGGTATAGCTTCTAAGTTCTTTGTCAATGAATCAGTTTCAATATAACTTATATGTCCACCTGCTGAATATTTATGTCCCAAAGCTTCTAGCCTTAATTTCTCAAATGGACTCATATTTATTCTTGAAGAAACATGGAAAGAGTTATCGTAATAACCTTTATCTGTTATTCCTTTTATATCTCCAAATTCTTGTTTATCAACTCTTGCAAATCTATCACATAGAGATTCTGATGGAGTTCCATATAGTGCAAAACCTAAATTATATTTTTTTGCTTGTATTCAAGAACTTTATCAGCCATATATTTTTAATATATTAAAAGTCTTTTTCATAAACTTCTTCTGATTCAGAAAAAAATCTTTACCATACAATAGTTGAGATACTTCACTAAGTCCAATATATCCTATAGATACGGTAGAATATCCTCCCCAAATTAAATCTTTGATTGTATCTTTTTGATGTTTTTTTCAGCAAGTGCTCCAGACATCCAAAGGATAGGAGCCATTTCTGCAACAGTATTTTTTCTAAGTACTTTGCTCTAAATATACTGTTATCTTTACAAATTTCTAAAATTCTATCCAGTTCTTTATAGAAACCTTCTTCATCTCCACGATTTTTTTAATAGCTATTCTTGCTAAATTAATAGATGTAGCTCCTATATTAAATCTTCCTGCATATTTTTTTCTTTACCATTTTCATCTTTCCAAGGAGATAAGAAAAGCTCTACATCCCATAGGGTAGACAACAGTTTCATTTTTTTAATTGTTCATCTGTAATAAATAGAATATCAGGATAAATTGATTTAGTCATACATTCAAAAGGCAAGTTGAGAAATATCCCAGTTAGGATCTTCTTCATTTAAATTTAAACCTTCACACATTGCATAAACTATTTTTAGGGAAGATAGCAGTTTCTTTTTTTAGCACCAAAAACCTGCCATTCTTGTTTTTTTAAAACATATTTTTTTGAACAAGTCTTCCTTCCCAAGAAGTCTCAGTTCCTATACCAATAGTTGTAAATGGAGTTTGACCATTTACAGTTGATAGAGAATTGATTTCATATTCCAATCCTTGCATCGCTTGTTTTTACAGATTCTTCTGTCATATCAACAGAATATTCATAAGTTTTTAGGATATTTATTTTTTTATAAATTGATTAGAATATTCTAAATCTTCCTTTTTTTAATTCTTCAATCTCTTCTTCTTTTTAAATCATCTATATATTTAGCACCTCTTAAGAAGTGTTTCTTAAAAAGTTTTCTTTATATATCTAACTAAAAGCTCTATCTAAATATGGAATTGAACAACCTCCATAGGTATTAGAAGAAACAGAAGCTATAATTTGTACTATATGTCCAACTGCAACATCAACTGAATTAGGTTCAAGCATTTTTAGCATTACCTATATTGCATCCACCTCTTAACATAGTTTCTATGTTTACAAGCTCACAGTTAGTTTCTCTAAAAAAAGTAAGTAGTCTAAATCGTGTAGGTGAATTTCACCTTTTATATGAGCTAATTTTTATATGTTCAGGAACTATTTTATTTAAATAATAATCCCTTGAAGAAATTCCTGCAAGTAAATCTCTTTGAACAGAAATAGTCTTTGCATCTTTATTTGCATTTTCAGACAATAACTTTTTCATTAGAAGCATCTACAAGCTCTCCGATTTGCTTGTATATTCCTTTTTCTCTTTCTCTAATTTCTGCCTTTAAAGTTCTATAGCTTTGATAAGACATAGCAATATCTTTCTCAGAAGAAGCCATTAATTTTTTTAACTACTATATCTTGTATTTCTTCTACTGATAAAACTTTATCAGGAAGTTCTTCTACTTGTGTGGCAATTTTTTTCAATGAGCTTCATATTTGGCTCTCTGGAAGCTTGTATAAATGTTTTTACTAATCGCATTAATAATTCTATCTTTACTAAATTCCACTACAGAACCATCTCTCTTAATAACTCTCTTCATAACCGCCTCCATCTTTTTCAATCATATTAAAAATTGTATAATAATTTTTTTATAAATTTTTTTCCATCTTTAATTATTTTTATCACTTTTTATAAAAAAATAACAATATATAGTATATATGATTATCAGATACCACTATATATTGTTATTTACTCTTATTAATTTATAAAAATTATGTTAATAATAATAGGAAAAAAATAAAGTTTCAATTTTTTTATATCACTAAAATATAAGATAACACAAATAAATAAAAAAAGTCAAACTATAAGTTAAAAAAATGAATTGTTTTTAAAAACAAATTTTAATTTAAAAATATAAAAAAATTCTTGAAATAAAAATAAGATATAGAATAAAAATATATTATGTCTTAGTTAATAAGGAGGAAGTAAATGCTAGTGCTGAATAATGTTAATAAATCTTTTTAAAAAAATATTGAAGTCTTAAAAAAATATTAGTTTTTACAGTTAAAGAAAATAAAAATTTTTTTGCATTTCTTGGTCCTAATGGAGTTGGAAAAAAACAACCTTAATTAAAATTATATCTGCTCTAATATCAGCTGATTCGGGAACTGTTTTATTAGATGATAAAAAAATTTCGATGGATAAAAATCAGCACTATGTTTGATGGAAGTAGAAATCTTTATTGGAATATTTCAGTGAGAGAAAAATTTTTTTATTATTTTACTGCTTTTAAAAGGAAAGTTAAAGAAAGAAGTAGATTACTTATTAGAAAAATAGAGAGCTTTTTTTCAAATTGATAATTTGTTAGATAAAAAAATATGGAGAACTTTCTCTAGGTCAGAAACAAATAGTTGCAGTAATAAATACATTATTAAGTAGTCCTGAGTTAGCTTGTTTTGATGAGCCATCTAATGGACTTGATATCTATTATGAAGAAAAAAACTAATTCAAATTATTTCTAACTATGTAAAAAAATGATAGTAATAAAATTATTATTTCATCACATGATATTAATTTTCTTTACAAAGTAGTAGATAACTTTTATTGTGATAAACAAGGGTGAAATAATAGGAGAATTTTCAAAAAAATAATCTTAGTTTAGAAGAGGTAACAGCTAAATATTTGGAATTGTTGGAGGGGAAAAAAATGAAAAAGTATCTAAATGCTTTTTAAGTCTGAAATAATAACAAATCTAATTATTGCAAAAAAATTATAAATTTAGCTTTCTAATGGATATAGGAATTTTTTTATATCCATATTATCATTTTTAATTTCTATCTAAATCAGGTTATAAATATACTTTGTATTATTCTAAAGATTTTTGATTTTAGAGAACTTGTTTTTAATAGCTTATATAATGTGGATTATTTCTCTTTCAGCTATCAATACTATTTGTAGTGAGATTAGATCAGAGAATATTCAAGGAACTTTAGAATTAAAAATTTATGTCCATACTCCCTTTTCAAATTTTTGCTATTAGGAAAAAAATATTATCAACTTTACTTTATTCAAATATTAGAAATTATAATAGTTTTATTGTTTACAAAATTTGTTTTTTTAATTTAAGTATAGGAATAAATTTTAAAATTATAGAGATTATGTTGTTAACATATATTGGAATGTATGGATTTTTCTTTAGTAGTTGGTTCATTAATTTTTAAGCAAAAAGAAAATAGGACAGTTAAATATGATAATACAAATACTATTATTAGTATTTTCAAATGTTTTTTTACTATTTCAAATATTGGATTTTTTTCATATCTTATTCCTTTAGGAATTGGAAACCATCTGATACATCTATCATATTTAAAAGAAGAAATTTCAAGTTCAAAAATTATTGATTTTTTTATTTTTTTGTCTGTCTTCTATGGATAATCATAGGTCAGTATTTATTTAACAAAGCAATTAATTATGTAAAAGAAAAAAAGGAACATTATCATTGTATTAAATTAGGGAGAGGTTTAAATATGATAGGAGCAATGATTGGAGATATTATAGGTAGTGTCTATGAATTTAAAGATAATGTTGAAGATAAAAATTTTTAAATTATTTGTATCTTATGCTATGACTACTGATGATAGTATTATGACACTTGCTGTTGGGCAAGCTTTTGGTAAATACTTATGGAGAAAAAGATATTGTAAAAAAATTCAAGAAGAGTTAGTAAAAACAGCTACAAAAATTTGGAAGAGAATACCCTTATGGTGGTTATGGTTTAAGATTTAAAGAATGGTTAAGGGATAATAATCCTCAACCATATAATAGCTATGGAAATGGCTCAGGAATGAGAGTTTCTTCAGTTGCTTGGTTATATGATAATCTTGAAGATGTAAATAAATATGCTGAGATTACAGCTTCTGTATCACATAATCACCCTGGAAGGAATAAAGGGAGCCTGTGCTATAGCTTCTGCAATATATTTAGCTAGAAAAAAAGAAAAACTAAAGAAGAAATAAAAAAATATATAGAAGATACATTTGGATATAGTTTTGAGCCTATTTCTTCAGTTAGAAAATGGCATACTTTCGATGAAACTTGTCAGGTTACAGTCCCAATAGCTATACAAGCATTTTTTTAGAAGGAAAAGATTTTGAAGATGTTTTTAAGAACAGCTATATATGCTGGAGGAGATAGTGACACTATAGCTTGTATGGCTTGTAGCATAGCTGAAATATATTATGAAATTCCTGATAAGTTCATAGAGTTTTGTTATCCTAAAATAAGTCCCAAGTATGAAAAATAGCTTTTAAAAAAAATATCTTACTATTAGTGAAAAAAACAAAATAGATTAAATAATAATTTAGAAAAAGGTTTTTAAATCTTTTTAGAAAATGAAAAATATGTAAAAAAATTATAAGAAAAACTGCACCTATAATCTTTTAGTTCATGATTTTTGGTGCAGTTTATTATTTTATTTTATATCTTTTTATTTTTTTCAGCTACAAACAGATAATTTTCATAAGCTTCTTTTTATATGAGGCATATCTAATTTTTATAGCATCTGTTGGAAATTCTGTAAGTGATTGTGAACGTAAAACTTCTCTACGAAGAGTATTTACAAAAAGTTCTAAAACTTTTTATTTGTAATACGATTATATTCTATAGATTCAAGTTTACTTTGACGATAAAAATTCTTGTAAAGTTTTTGTTTTTTTATATCTTTTTTTGTCATCAGCAAAAAAATCTCATCATATTTTTAAATCAACTATTTTTTTCCATTTTCATATATAACTTCTAATCTTGTACTTATTCCACTATCATACGGTTGAGTAATTCCTACATATCTCTTATTAGAAGTTTTTCCTTGGACTTCTTTTGACATTTCTTTTAATAAAGGAACAAAAACCATTTCTTGCACTATTAGATGAACCAAATAATGTCTTTGTACTCAAAAATCTAATTTTTTTGATTTTTTTAAAACTTGCCATTCTAAATAGCTCATTCCATTTATAAGAGTTACTAGAGTATAATCTGTTCTTGGACTTTTAGCTTGGAAGAAACCATAACCTGAACGACGTTTAGTTTCACCTGCCCATTCAGAAGCATAATATGTTAGAGGTGGTCTTTCATTTAATTCTATATGAACAATTTCACCATTATTAACTACAACTTCAGCATAAGCTTCATAGCCACCATCAAAAAAACTTTTTGTCCTGAATAATAATCTCCTACAATAATTCCTTTAGGTGGTTGTACAGACCAATACATAGCGTCAATTTTTTTCTTGACCCTTTTTTTAGTTTTTTTCTTTGCTAGTTCCATAGCTTCTTTTAACTTTAGGATCCATTTCTAATTCTTTAGAAACTCCATTTTTTTCCATCGTATTTAATAGATTTGAGAATGATTTATCAAGTCAGCTACAGTTCTTGAGGCTCCTGCTGAAGCATCATAATCATAAACTCTACCATTTATAACAATTTCATTTGAATCTTTGTCAATATATTTATAATAATTTGGAGTATAATTTATCTTTTTCTGCTTTCTTATTTTTTTAAATACATAATCATCTAGGTTAATCAGTGTCTTCCATTTATCAATTTGACTTACAGTTGCTCCTACTGTAGCATCTACTTTTTTTCATATTCTTAGTCTTAGTGTTAAGTTTTTTTGAAGCTCCTGCTTTAGTATCCATTTTTTTGTTGTAGCACCTGCCTTTGCATCTATATTAGTTTTTAGTATTTGCACTTAAATTTAATGAAAATACTATTAATAATAAAAAGTATTAATAAATTTTTTTCTCTTTTTTTCATAGTTCAACTCCTTCTATTTTTAGTTTGATATTGACAATATTCTAACAAATTTTTTTGAAGTTTGTATAATAAAAAAAAGAAAATTATAAAAAAAATTAGATTTTTGTAAATAAAAGAAAAAAACCAGGAAATATTTCCTGGCTTTTATTTTTATTTTTTTCAAAAGTAGATTTTTATAAATAGTTCTTCTAATTGTTTGTCATCAACAGTGTTAGGTGCTTCAGTCATTAGACATTGTCCTTTATTTGTTTTTAGGAAAGGAATAACATCTCTTATAGATTCTTCTTTTTAACATAACCATAAGCCATCTATCTATTCCAAATGCTAGATCCACCATGAGGAGGTGCACCATATTTAAAGGCATCTATGAAGAAACCAAATTTAGCTTTTTGCTTCTTCTTGAGAAAGTCCTAATCTATCAAATACCATAGATTGAATTTTTTTGGATTGAATATTCTTATAGAACCTCCACCTATTTCAGAACCATTTAAAAACTAAGTCATAAGTATTAGTTCTAATATCTTCTGTTTGTCCAGCTAAGAATTTATCTAAGTCCTCAGCTTTTTATAGAAGTAAATGGATGGTGTTCAGCCTTATATCTTTTGTTCTTCTTCATCATAATCAAACATTGGGAAGTCAACAACCCATAAGAATTTAAAGTCATCTTTATTTATTAAATCTAAGTCTTTACCTATTCTTAATCTCAATGCACCTAGAGCTGTAGCAACAACCTTTTTCTTATCAGCAACAATAAAGATTACATCTCCTGTCTTAGCTTCAGTTTTTTTCAATTATTGCTTTCATTTCATCTTCACTTAAGAATTTAGCAATAGGAGAACTGATTCCATCAGCTCCTAATTTTTATATATGCTAATCCTTTTGCACCAAAAATATGTCTTTACATATTCTTCATATTCAGAAATAATTTTTTTCTTGAGAATTTTTTTCATTTGCAGAAGGAGCAACAATAGCTTTAACAAGTCCACCATTTTTGAACAGTAGAGCTAAAAAGCATTGAAAGATGAATTTTTTTAACAATATCAGATAAATCTTTTAATTCAACTGCAAATCTTAAATCAGGTTTATCAGAACCGAATCTATCCATAGCTTCAGCATAAGGCATTCTTTTGGAAAGTATAGTTAGCTTCTTCGCCAGTTACATTTTTTTAAATACATATTTTTGCTAAACCTTCTATTTCATTCATAACATCTTCTTTTTTTCCACAAAAGACATTTCAATGTCTAATTGAGTAAATTCAGGTTGTCTATCTGCTCTTAAATCCTCATCTCTAAAACATTTAGCAATTTGGAAATATTTTTTTCAACTCCACCTATCATTAAAAGTTGTTTAAAAAGTTGTGGAGATTGGGGTAGAGCATAGAATGTTCCAGGATTTGTTCTACTAGGTACTAAGAAGTCTCTTGCACCTTCAGGAGTAGATTTAGTAAGTATTGGAGTATCAACATCTAAGAAACCAGCTTGATCCATATAGTTTCTAATAGACATTATCATTCTATGACGCATTTTTTTAAGTTGTTTATCATTTTGCTTCTTCTGATATCAAGATATCTATATGTAAGTCTCATATTTTTCACTTAAATTATCATCTATACCAGAAATTTGGAAAGGTAAAGTATCACAAGCATTTAAAATTTCTATTTCTTTTTGCAAATACTTCAATATCACCTGTTGGGATATTAGGGTTTTTTTATTAGATCTTTCCTTTACTTCACCAACAACCCTTATAACAGATTCAGATTTTTAATTTTTTTGTACTTCTTCTAAAAACCTTTTTCAGATAAAAAGTTCATTGTTAAAAAAACTATTTGAGTTTTTTCCCTTCTCTGTCTCTTAAGTCAATAAAAAGTAAGACTAGTACTAACATTTCTTTTTAGTATCTACCCAACCAGATAAGGTTACAGTTTCTCCAATATTTTTTTACTCTTAACTCAGCCAAATTATGTGTTCTGTATATCATTTGTTAAAACACTCCCTCTATTTAATATGATTTATAATTTCTTCAATTTTTTTACTTCTTTTTGTTCTCTTGTAGAAAAATCTTTTAATAGAACTATACCTTTATTAAGCTCATCTTCTCCAAGAATGATACAATATCTAGTTTCTAATTTATCAGCTTTTTTTCATATGAGATTTCATTCCTTTAGAAGAATAATCTACAAAGACTTTAACATTTTTCTTTTTCTCAATGAGTCTGCAATTTTCATAGCAGTTTCTATTGTATTATCACCTAGCCAAGCAATATATACATCAGGAACATCTTTAGGATAATTATCTCCTATAAGCATCATAACTCTTTCAACTCCAGCAGCGAATCCAAAAAGCTGGGATATCTTTATCTCCTAATTCTTTTAGAAGATTATCGTATCTTCCACCACCAAGAACAGTTCCTTGAGAACCAAGTTTATTAGTTACAATTTCAAAAAAACTGTACTTGAATAGTAGTCAAGTCCTCTAACAAGAGTAGGATCTTCTGTGAATTTTTACTCCAAAGATAGTCAAGTATTTTTTTAACTTCTTCATAGTGTTTTTCTTTCATCTTCAAAAAGATAATCTATTATGCTTGGTGCAGATTTATAGAAATCTTTATCTCCATCAACTTTACAATCTAAAAAGTCTCAAAGGATTTCTATTTATTCTATCTTTACAATCTTCACACATATCATCTAAGTGAGATTGAAAGTGTTCAACTAATTTTTTTCTCTGTAAATAGTACGAGAACCTTTTTGAACCTACTGAATTTATCTTAACTTCTAGATCAGTTATACCTAATTTAGTAAGAAAAATTATATCCCATAGCAATAACTTCAGCATCTAGTATGGGAGATTTTTTTCACCAAAAACTTCCACTCCTATTTGGTTGAATTCTCTTTGTCTACCAGCTTGAGGTCTTTCATATCTAAACATAGAACCATTATAGTAGAATCTACTAACATCTTCTTTAGCATAGATAGAGTTTTTCAAGATAACATCTAACCATTGATGCAGTATTTTTCAGGTCTTAGAGTTATTGATCTGTCTCCTTTGTCTTTAAAAGTATACATTTCTTTTTTCAACAACATCTGTTGCTTCTCCTATACCTCTTTTAAATAGATCAGTTTCTTCAAAAAAATTGGAGTCTTAGCAAATTTATATCCATAGTTTTTCAAACATTTCTTGAGTTACATTAGAAATATATATATATTTCACTGCATCTTCACCAATTATGTCTTTTTGTTCCTTTAGGTTTTCTTATTAATTCCATAGTTCTCCCTCCTATTCATTCCATAACTTGTTCAATTTTTCTGCTATCATCTTTTTCATTCTTTATTGTTACCAGGTTTATAGTATTTTTTTCTTCTTATTCATATTTTTTTGTTTAACAAAGTTATCACTGTAACTATGAGGATATTTATAGCCTACATTGTCATGACAAATATTAATAGGCACTTCTTGAAGTTCACCATTTTTTTAATATCAGCTAAAGCACCATCTATTGCTTCATAGACTGAATTTGACTTTAGATGAAATTGCAAGATATACAGTAGCATGTGAAAGTATTATCCTAACCTCAGGCATACCTATTCTTTTCACAGGCATTCATAGCTGCATTTGCAATTAAAAAGTGCTTCTGGATTTGCCATTCCTATATCTTCACTAGCCTCAATAAAGAGCCTTCTTGCTATATATTTTTGGATCTTCTCCACCATCTAAAAAGCCTTGCAAGCCAATATACTGCTGCATCAGGATCGCTTCCCCTCACAGACTTTATAAAGGCAGAAATCATATCATATTTGTCTTGTTTTTTTGTCAAAAAGAAACTTGTCTTTCTTTAAAAAAATAGAAAAAAATTTCATCTTCAGTCATTTGAGAATGTATATTGTTGTACATCTCAACATAATTTAAAAGCTATTCTTGAATCTCCTTGAGCTATATCAATGATTATTTCTTTGATTTTTATCACTCATACTTATATTTCAGAAAAATTCAATCCCTTTATCAATTAATTTAGAGATATCTTCATTAGTAAGAGCCTTAAATTCAAATACCATAACTCTTGAAAGTAAGGCATTATTGATATTGTAATAAGGATTTTCTGTTGTTGCACCTATAAGGGTAAGAGTTCCATCTTCAGTATATGAAAGAAGAGCATCTTGTTGATTCTTATTAAATCTATGTATTTCATCTAAAAAAAAGTATAGTTTTTTTATTGTAAAGTTCTATATTTCTTTTTGGCAGTTTCTACCACAGTTCTTATATCTGAAACACTAGCAGTTGTAGCATTTAATTTTTTTCAAAATTACAATCTAAAGTATTAGAAATAATTTCTCCCAGACTACTTTTTTTCCACAACCAGGTGGACCATAGAAAATAGAATTAGAAAGAGCAGAATTTAAAATAAGCTTTCTTGATAACTCCATCTTTTCCTAAAAGTTTTTTTCTTGACCAACAAAGTCATCTAAATTTTTTTGGTCTTAATTTATATGCTAGTGGTTCAACATTTTTTTATAATTATTTTTGAAATAAGTTCATAAGCCTTCACCAAACATTTTTATTTTTTTATTTTTACCACAATTTCTAAAATAATGAAATATGTTGAACTAAATAAAAAAATATTATAATATATTAAATGAAAATAAAAAAATATTTTTAGGGAGTGAAAAACATGGATATATTAGAAAAAAATATTAAATAATCCTGAACTAGCAGAAAAAAAATAAGACTTAAATGTGATATTGAACTATATCCTGAATTACAAGATTTATATGATGAAGATGGGCATATTACTTGGAATATTGAAGGGAAAAGCCTTTGGAGCAGATGGAAGTGGTGGAGAATTTGTTTTTACTTTCTGATGGAACTATAGGTTTTAATAGCTCAGAAGGAGAAACAGGACGTATTGCTGAGAAATATGAAAGAACTATTTTTCTTTGTTGGTAAATTGTCCTTGTTTTTTTGACTTTCTAATGATAGATCTCTATAAAGATAAAAGTATTATTGAAAAAGTATGCTGATAAAAATTGAAAAAGAATATAGAGAAGAATTTAGTGATATAACTGACTATGATTGGGATGAGATTAAAAGAGAAATAGCTAAAGAATTAGATTTTTTTCAGTAGATGATAATATAGCAGAAAAATACACTAATGAAATTTTTATGAAACTGCTACAAGAGAACTACAATATCAAGCTACATACCATGAAGATGATGGAAGCCTAACTCTTTCAGAACCTCTTATTTCAAGACCTATGGGAGATTGGATTAGAAAAAAATTTAGGGGAGTGATTAAAATTTTTCTATACAATGGAAAAAAATTCAAGAGATACATAAGGAAATATTAGATGGTAATACAGAGATATTAAAAGACTTTTCCTCTACCTTATTGTCTCTCTGAAAATAAGGAAGACTTTTGTAGTTTTTAAGAAAGGGAAGAATTGTAAAAAGGAAGAAAAATCGTATAAAAATATTTTTTTCCAAACTCAGAAAGTAATGAAACTAATTGTATATATTGCTTAATATGGGGGCGTAAGAACGAAGAAAGCTATGGTATAGGAGGAACACCAATACCAGATGATTTTCCTATAAAAGAGATGAAATTTGAAGCTGATAAACTTTTTTTACTGAGTACAGAGGATGAAAAAAATAGTAGCTTCATTAAAACAATTCAATAAGGCTTTTACAAAAGGTATGGAGAAATTTCACTATGGAAGAATTATCTATAGCTTTTTAGAGAAGCACCTGACACAGTTTTAGATGAAATAAAACAAGAAGAGATGCCAAAGACAGTTACTATAAAAAAACTTTGGTAAATTTACATATAAAAAAAGATGATAAGGCTTATAAACTAGTCAAAGAAGATATTGAATATTATTTTTTTCAGCCGATAATAAGGCAGAACTTAAAAAAAAGTGAAAGATATTTTTTTCAAATATTGAAATTATAAATTTAGTAGAAAGAAAGCTAAAGAATATACAGTTAAGAAACTTCTAAAATTGAAAAAAATGATTTATTAAATAGTGCAAGAACACTCGTGACTCTAGCACTCGTAGGGTGTTAGTCATGAGACTATGTACTCGTAGGGTATGAATTGCACGAAGATTTTAGTAAGCATATAGGGAAACTTGTATGTAGACACGGAGCAAAACTGTGCAACAAAGAAACTGAATTGCTGGGAACTCTTAAAGCTAGTATAACCACAACATAGTAATCCTACTCCTTAACAGGTTAAGGAGATGGAGGCAGGTGTGATGGTGGCGAAAGCAGAAAAAATATACTAGATGGTGCAAGGTTAAATCCTAAACATTATGATAATAGACAATCAGCAGCTAAGCCTGAAAAGGAAAGTTCAACGACTATCCCTCGTGAGGGGAGTACAATACAAGCGATTGGTATTGGAAGTGGTTTCGCCTAAGGTGTTGAGATACACTATGGATAAGATATAGTCTGTGCTTGTTAGAGATAACAAGAAGTTCATAAGAGAACTGCATAAGTAGTAGCGCACTTATGTGAACGACACTTCCCACTGTTGTGGGGTTTTTAAAAAAACTTTAAAAAAATATTTAAAAAAATAAATAAAAAAACATTACTTTTTTTAATGGATAAAAATGTAGAATATATGGTATAATATCTCTGATGAAAAAAAGGAGGTGATTATATATGTATTTAACATTAAAACAACAAGTAAAAACATCTTAGTAAAAAAAGAGTTTAGAAATTTAAAAATATTTGTGCCATATAGCTAAGAATTTAAAAAAATCAAGCTATATACAATGTTAGACAACACTATTTTTAAACAAATAAAAAAAGTATTTAAGCTATAATGAAAACTATAAAATGCTTAAAAAAATAGTGAGAACTATAAGAAGTTAAATTCTAATATGGCTCAACAAATTTTTAAAAAGAAGTAGATGAAAGTTTTAAATCATTCTTTGCACTTTTTAAAACTTGCTAAGAATGGTCAATATAATGGTAAAATAAAATTACCTAATTATCTTGATAAAGATGGTTTTACAACTCTTGTTATAGGTTTTGTTAGATTAAAAGATGATATTCTGATAGTTCCTTATTCAAATTCTTTTTAAGAAAAACTCATCAGGAAGTTAAAGTTAAGCTACCATCAGTATTAAAAAGACAAGAAGATAAAAAGAAATTAGAATAATACCCAAAACAATATTCTAGGTACTTTGAAATTCAATATACTTTATGAAGTAGAAAGAAATTCAAAGGGAATTAAATGAAAAATAACGTACTAGGAATTGATTTAGGTATAGACAATCTTTGTACTTGTGTTACAAATACTGGAGCTTCATTCATAATAGATGGTAGAAAATTAAAATCAATAAATCAATACTATAATAAGATAAATGCAAAATTACAAAGTATAAAAAGATAAGCAAAAAGATTGAGCGCACAACATTAAGACAAAAAGAAAATAACTAGAAAGAGAAATAATCGTATAAATGATTATCTTTCAAAAAGCAACAAGACCAATTGTAAATTATTGTCTTAATAATGATATAGGAAAAACTAGTTCTAGGATATAATGAAGATTTTTCAAAGAAATTTAAATATTGGAAGTATAAATAATCAGAACTTTGTAAATATACCATATGGAAAAATTAAGAGATAAATTAATATATCTATGTAAACTATATGGAATAGAATTTAAACTACAAGAAGAGAGTTATACATCAAAAAGCAAGTTTCTTTTGATGAAGATGAAATTCCAATATATGATAAAGAAAAATCTACAAGAATATGTATTCAGTGGAAAAAAAGAATAAAAAGAGGACTATATCAAACAAGCGGAGGTAAAACTCATAAATGCAGATTGTAATGGAGCATTAAATATTCTAAGAAAAAAAGTAAAGTTGTGGACTTAAGTGTCCTATACAATAGAGGTGAACTGAACACACCTAAAAAGAATAAGGGTAGTGTAAAGCTATCAAACTTCTTAGAAAATTTTTTTAAAGATTTTTTTAAAGATTTTTGGAACCCGCAACTCTAGCACTCGTAGGGGTGTCAGTCGTGGGAGGTTCAGGGTTAGAAGAAGATGAAAAAGAAGTTACAAAAAAAGAATTTAAAGCTAGAATGAAGTTTACAAGTCTTTTATGTTTTTTTAGTGAATCAGCAAATTTTTTTATTTTGATGATGGTGATTTATTTTGGGGACATACCATAGAAGTTAATGTCAATCAGAATTTAGAATTCACTGATGCAAATATAGTTGGTTAGAAAAAAATTTAAAAATAAAAAAAGGAAGTGAAGAATTTGAAACAAAAATTTTAATGAAATCAAACAAAATTGGAACTTTTATATGTGCACAATAGATGAAAAAAAGCAGCTTCTATACGTCTTAACTTTTGCACTAACAGAAATAGCACCTGTTGAAGATTATACACACAGACTTACTATCTTTATTAAAATGAATAATCCTACTGAAGATGGACTTTCATCTAATGAAGAATATCCAATATTATGTGATATTGAAGATGAAGTTGTGGACAGATTAGAAACTTTAGAAGATATTTTTTTGCAGGAACTGTAAAAAAACACAAGGAAGACTAGAACTTTATCTTTTTACTAAAAAAATCCTGAAAAAAAGTGAAGAACTTTGTAAAGAAGCGTTAGCAAAATTCCCAGATTACTTATGGAAAACTTATATAGATGAAGACAAAGAATGGGATTTCTACTATAATTTCCTTTTATCCAGATGTATATTCTTATCAAACAATAATGAATAGATCTGTTATAGAAAATTTATTAGAAAATGAAGATAAATTAGAAAAAAAGAACGTGAGATAGATCATTGGCTTTTATTTTTAAAACAGAAGAGAATGCTAATTTAGCTATAAGAAAGTTTGAAGAATTAGGTTATGAAATTCTTTCAAGTAAAAAAATTAGAAGATAAATCTGAACACAAATATCAAGTTAATATTTCAAGAATGGATAATGCTATATACAGCCATATAAATGAAATTGTATGGGAACTTGTAGAGATTGCAGAATCTTTAGATGGATATTACGATGGTTGGGGATGTAATATAACAAAATAAATATAAAAAAAGAGCTATAAACATTATAAATAAATAGTTCAGTTACTGAGTAGATTTCTTAACGATAAAAAAATTAACGTTTCGCTGTAAATTCGACCAACTCGCTAGCGCTCAAACATGTCGACATTTACTCGGCTCACTTGCTTTTAATTTTTTTATCTAAAAATCTACATTCGTAACTCACTTATTTTTTTAACTTTTAAATTAAAAAGTGTAATGTATGGTAGCTCTTTTTTTACATTTTCTAAATTAAAGTTATTTTTAAATTTTCTTTTTACCATAGAAATTAATTTTTGCAGAAGTTAGTTCATATTTTTTTCTAACATTTCTGCACCTTTTTCCACTTTGTCCAAATTTATCATAAACACCTAACTTTTTTTGATTAAAGTAGGGTGAGTTTCTGATAAGAATTCAGAAACAGCAGAACCTAATCCGCCAATAACTGAATGTTCTTCAGCAGTTATTATGAATTTAGTTTCTTTAGCAGCCTTTTAAAAATTGTTTCTCCATCTAAAGGTTTTTATAGTCCCACAATTTACAACTCTTACAGAAATATTTTTCTTTTGCTAATTCATCAGCAGCCTTTTAAAGCTTCTTGTGTTAAAAAGTCCTGTAGAAACTATAGTAACATCATTTCCTTCTCTTAAAGTACTAGCTATACCAATTTGGAAATCATAACTATCATCTAAAAACAGTTTCAACATCTAATCTTCCAAGTCTTAAATAAACAGGCCCATTGTATTCAGCAGCAGCTTGAACCATTTTTTTAGTTTCAACTGCATCACAAGGACATAAAACAACCATTCCTGGAATAGCTCTCATAAGAGCGATATCTTCTATTGATTGGTGAGAACCTCCATCTTCTCCTACTGATATTCCAGCATGAGTTGGAGCAATTTTTAACATTTAATTTTTGGATAAGCTACAGTATTTCTAATTTGTTCAAAAGCTCTTCCAGCAGCAAACATAGCGAAAAGTAGATGCAAATGGGATTTTTTTCCACAAGTAGCAAAAACCAGCAGCTGTACCTATTAAGTCAGCTTCAGCTATTCCAATATTTAAATGTCTTTTTTTGGAAATTCTTTTTAAATAAATCAGTTTTTTTGTTGATTTACTTAAATCAGCATCTAAAAACAACTATATCATTATTTATTCTTCCAAGTTCTACTAAGGCCTCTCCGTAGGCTTGTCTTGTAGACTTCTTACTCATAATTATTCCTCCTAATTTTTAGTTTAAGCTAATTCAGCTAATGCCTTTTTCTAATTCTTCAGCAGTTGGTGCAACTCCATGGAAACCACAAACGTTTTTCCATAAAAAGAAACTCCTTTACCTTTTTACAGTTTTTTTGCAAGAATCATAGTTGGTTTATCTTTACATTCTTTAGCTTTTTTTCTAAAGCAGAAAGAATTTCTTCAAAAATTATGTCCATCTATTTTTAATTACATTCCAACCAAAAAGCTTCCCATTTTTTTATCTAATGGTTCAACCCCCATTATTTCAGTAACATTTCCATCAATTTGTAGATTATTACTGTCAAGGAAGGCACAAAGATTATCAAGTTTATAGTGAGCAGCAGTCATAGCAGCTTCCCAAATTTGACCTTCTTGAACTTCTCCATCTCCTAAAACGATGTAAGTTCTATAATTTTTCATTAAATATCTTAGCATTTAATGCCATACCATTTGCAACAGATAAACCTTGTCCAAGAGAACCAGTTGAAATCTCAATACCTGGAAGTTTTTTTCATATCTGGGTGACCTTGAAGTCTACTTTCCAAATTTTTCTTAAAGTCAATAATTCATCTTTTGAAAAATATCCTCTTTCAGCTAAAGTTGCGTAGATAGCAGGTGCAGCATGTCCTTTAGAAAGAACAAATCTATCTCTTCCTTCCATCTTTGGATTAGCAGGGTCTATATTCATTTCAGAAAAAAATATAGAGCTGTTAAAATATCAGTTGCAGATAGAGAACCACCTGGATGTCCTGATTTTTGCTTCAGTAATCATAGAAACAATAGATTTTCTAATCTCTTTAGCCTTTTTCTTTTTAGAAAAACTAATATCTTTCATTTTTTTCTCCTCTCATTTCCTTATAATTGAAATCTTTAAAAACAGATTATTCCTTATATATTCTAGCATAAAAAAATATATTAAAGACAAGATTAAAAAAATAAAAATAATGTACATTATTTTTAAAATGCTTAAATATATATTTTTAGATTTGTTAAAAGAAAAGAGCTATCACAAATTAATGATATTGCTCATTAATTTGTAATAGCTCATTATTTAATTAATTATTCTTCTTCTTTTTCTTCAGTATAGTCTAGTGCTGCCATTCTCTTATATTGTCTCCATCTCTTTTGAGCTTCTTTTTTTATTTGATTCAAATAAAACTTTTTGCTTCTTCAGGATTAGATTTTGTTAGAGTTTGGTATCTCACTTCACCAGTTAGATATTCTTCATATTTTTTTCCCATTTAGGTTCTTTAGAATCTAATTGTAAAGGATTCTTTCCTAATTTTTTTCTAATGAAGGATTGTATCTAAATATTGGCCAGTATCCACATTCAGTAGCTAACTTCATTTCAGTTTGAGATTGTGACATACCTTTCTTGATACCATGGTTGATACAAGGAGAGTATGCAATTATTAATGAAGGTCCTTGGTGAGCTTCAGCTTCTTTAATAGCTTTTAATACTTGTTGTTGGTTAGCTCCCATTGAAACTTGTGCTACATAAATATGTCCATAAGACATTGCTATTGCAGCTAGGTCTTTTTTTCTTAACTGGTTTTCCTGATGCAGCAAATTTTTGCAACTGCTCCAGTAGGTGTAGATTTTGATGCTTGTCCTCCAGTATTAGAGTAAACTTCTGTATCCACAACTAATATATTTACATCTTCATTAGATGCAAGTACATGGTCAAGTCCACCATAACCAATATCATAAGCCCATCCATCTCCACCAATTATCCATTGAGATTTTTTTAACTAGATATTGTTTTAAATCTAAAATTTCTTTTAGCAAAATTCAGTATTTAAAGCTTCTAATTTAGGAACAAGGATATCTCTTATTTCTCTAGTTCTTACAGAGTATTGTCTGTTTGCTATCCAATCTTTGAATAAAGTAGCTGTTTCTTCATCAACTTTATCCATATTTTCTTCCATAGTATGTTGAATTCTAGATCTTAGAGCTTCAACTCCTATATGCATACCAAATCCATATTCAGCATTATCTTCAAATAGAGATGAAGCCCAAGAAGGTCCTTCTCCATTAGCATCTGTTGTATATGGAGTTGAAGGAGCTGAACCTGAATAGATTGAAGAACATCCAGTAGCATTAGCAACCATCATTCTATTTCCATATAATTGAGTTATTAATTTAATGTAAGGAGTTTCTCCACATCCTGGACAAGCACCATGGAATTCAAATAGTGGTTGAGCGAATTGAGAACCTTTTACAGTATCAAGTGGCATTAAGTCACTTCTATATTCAACATTATTAAATAGATAATCAGCTTTAATATCTTCTTTATCATTTAATGAATCAGCTATTGGCATCATATCAAGAGCTTTTTGCTGGACAAACATGAGCACAAGATCCACAACCAACACAATCAAGTGTAGAAACTTGTATTCTATATCCTAATCCATCTAAACCTTTTCCTGTAGGTTTTTTAGTTGCCAATTCAATTGGAGAAGCTTTTAATTCTTCTTCATTTATTAAGAATGGTCTTATAACAGCATGTGGACATACATAAGAACATTGATTACATTGGATACATTTATCTATATTCCATATAGGTACATCAACAGCAACTCCTCTCTTTTTCAAAAAGCAGAAGTACCATTTTCAAAAAGTACCATCTTCATATCCTAAGAATGCTGATACAGGTAAGTCATATCCTTTTTATTGCATTTATAGGTTTTGCTATATTTTTTTAACAAAAATCAGGTACACTTGCACAACATCCACCACAACCAGCAGTTTCTTTTTGGTTCATTTAAAGGTGTTACTTCAAGGTTAGCCCATGCTGGATCAACTTCAATTTCAACTATATCATTAGCTCCTCTGTCTATTGCGTTGTAGTTAAGTTGAACTATTTCATCACCTTTTTTTAGCATAAGACTTTTTTTAGCATAGTCTTTCATATATTGTTGAGCTTCTTCAAATGGAATGATTTCAGCCAATTTAAAGAAAGCAGCTTGCATTATTGTATTTGTTCTTTGTCCTAGTCCAATTTCATGTGCAAGAGCAGTAGCATTTATGATAAATAATCTTGCTTTTATTTTTTTAGCTAAATCTCTCTAACATTATTAGGAATGTTTTCTATTGCTTCTTCTTTAGTCCATACACAGTTAAGTAAGAATTTTTCCTCCTTCTTTTAATCCAGAAGTCATATCATATTGATGTAAATATGCTGGTACTGAACAAGCAACAAATGTTGGTTTAGATACTAAGTAAGTTGATCTTATAGGTTTTTTTACCAAATCTTAAGTGAGATCTAGTAACTCCTCCAGATTTTTTTAGAGTCATATGCAAAGTATCCTTGAGCATATAAATCTGTTTTATCCCCTATGATTTTTGATAGAGTTTTTTTATTTGCTCCAACTGTTCCGTCAGCTCCTAATCCATAGAATAGACAAGCTTTTTGTAGATGGATCTGCAAGAGCTATTGCTGGTCCTACTTCAAGAGACGTGTGAGTAACATCATCAACTATACCAACTGTGAAAGCATCTTTTGGTTCATCTTTCTTTAAGTTTTTCAAATACAGCTAAAAATTTGAGCTGGAGTTGTATCTTTTGAAGATAATCCATATCTTCCACCAACTATTAATGGAGCATTTTTCTTTATTGTAGAATAATGCTTTTTATGTCTAGTAATAATGGTTCTCCTAATGAACCAGGTTCTTTAGTTCTATCTAAAACTGAAATTCTTTTTACAGTTTTTTTGGTAAAACATCAAAGAAGTATTTAGCAGAGAAAGGTCTGTATAGGTGAACAGAGATTAAACCTACTTTTTTTCTCCTTGTTCTACTAAGTGATCTATAACTTCTTGAGCAGCTTCACAAACTGATCCCATAGCGATTATAATTCTTTTCAGCATCTGGAGCACCATAGTAGTTAAATGGTTTATATTCTCTTCCAGTTATTTTTAGAAATTTCTTTCATATAGTCTGCAACTATATCAGGAACTGCATCATAGAATTTATTTTTGTACTTCTCTTGCTTGGAAGTAGATATCATCATTTTGAGCAGTACCTCTTGTTACTGGATGTTCAGGATTTAAAGCTCTTTTTCTGAATTCTTCTAAAAGCTTTCCAATCTACTAATTTCTTTAAATCATCATATTCCATAACTTCAACTTTTTGAATTTCATGAGAAGTTCTGAATCCATCAAAGAAGTGTAAGAAAGGAACTCTAGATTTTTAAAAGCAGCTAAGTGAGCTACTCCTGCTAAGTCCATAACTTCTGTACAGAATTTGTAGCAAGCATTGCAAAAACCTGTTTGTCTTGCAGCATAGATATCTTGGTGGTCACCAAAGATTGATAATGCTTGAGCAGATAAAGATCTTGCTGATACATGTATAACACCTGGTAATAATTCTCCAGCTATTTTATACATGTTAGGAATTTTTAAAAGTAATCCTTGAGAAGCTGTATAAGTTGTTGTTAGGGCACCAGCTTGTAAAGAACCATGAACTGTTCCAGCAGCTCCTCCTTCTGATTGCATTTCAACTAATTTTACAGGGACACCAAAGATATTTTTTTCATTCCCTTTAGCAGCCCATTCATCAGTATATTCAGCCATTGGAGAAGATGGAGTTATAGGATAAATTCCAGCCACTTCTGTAAAAGCATATGATGCGTATGCGGCAGCTTGGTTACCGTCCATAGTTTGCATTTTCTTTGCCATATAGTTTCCTCCTAATTTTCTAATTGTTTAATTTCTATTATTTCACTAATATTAATTTTGTATTGTTTAATTTCTTAATTATTTCTTATTTTTGCTAATCTAAAAAGTATCTCTTGCTATAACTAATTCTTCATTTGTAGGTATTTTTATATACTAAAACTTTTTGAGCTATCTTTTAGATAATTTTTACATTTCCTTTTTTTCTAACTGAGTTGATTTCTTTATCTAAGTCAACACCTAAAAAAATTCTAAACCTTCTAGAGCTCTTTCTCTAGTCATAGAAGAATTTTTCTCCAATTCCTCCTGTAAAGCAAATAGCATCTACTCCACCCATAACAGCAGCATAAGCTCCCTATATATGATCTTAATCTATGCATAGAAACACTTTCAGCAAGTATTGCTCTTTCATCTCCTTCTTTAACTGCATTTTTCCATATCTCTACAGTCAGAAGACTTTCCAAATAATCCTAGGATACCAGATTTTTTTATTCATTCTGTCATCCATTTGAGCATCTGTAAGCCCTCTTTTATTTTTTTAACAAATAGAACAGCTGCTGGATCTATGTCTCCACATCTTGTTCCCATCATTAAACCTTGTAAAGGAGTTAATCCCATTGAAGTATCAATTGATTTTTCCATCTTTAACAGCAGTTATTGATGCTCCGTTTCCTAAGTGACAAACTATTATTTTTGAATGTTCAGGATTTCCCATAATTTCTCTCATGATTCCAGAAACATATAAGTGAGATGTTCCATGGAAACCATATTTTTCTAACTTTTTAATTCTTTTATAGTCTTCATATGGTAATGGATAAATAAATGCTTCTGGTTTCATAGTTTGGTGAAAAGCAGTATCAAAAACAGCTACATTTTTTTCTTACCAGGCATAAGTTCCATACAAGTTCTTATTCCCATTAAGTTTGCAGGGTTATGTAAAGGTGCAAGATCATTATTTGCTTCTATAGCTTTTTAAAACTTCATCATTTATTAATACAGATTGTGCAAAATTCTTCTCCACCATGAACAACTCTATGTCCTAATGCATCAACTTCATCAACTGAAGCAATAACTCCAATTTCTTTATCTGTTAAATGAGACATTACTAATTCTAGTGCTTCTTTGTGGCTAGGCATAGGAGCTTCTAATTTTTTTCAAAAATCTTTTGGCAGGAACTTCATATTCCATTTTAGAACCATCTATTCCAATTCTTTTCACAAAGTCCTTTTGCGAAAAACTTCTTCAGTTTCTGGATTTATTAATTGGTATTTAAGTGAAGAGCTTCCACAATTTATTACTAGTATTTTTCATTTGTATTTCCTCCGTTATTCTATATTATTTTTTTAAATATTCAACATATTTTTTTAGCATTTTCTTCAATTTCGGCTTCTGATATTTTACCAGGCATTACTCCGTGAACTGAAAATATAGGAATATTTTTTTAGCGTTTAAGTAATCTATACTTAACACAAATGGAGCTAAGATACCCTCAAGTTTACCTTCATATACTTCTTTTTGGTGCTCCTGTAGTAACAGCTAAACCTATTTTTTTATCAGCTAAGATTTTTTTCTTCACCTTCTGCTAAAAATGAGCTGCCATAAAAAAACTGAATCTATCCATTCTTTTTAAAAGAGATGGACAGTTAAACCATTGCATAGGAAACTGTAAAAATCAAAGTTCCTGTTTCTTTTTAATAAGTTCAACTCTTTTTTTCTAGATTAATTTTTTTCCATTTGGATATTCTTCATAAATATTATGTACTATAATATCTGTATTTTTTTCTGCTTCTTCTTTTAATTTTTTTATTAGCCATAGATCTTGTAAGATCAGGGTGAGCTAATATTATTAAAGTTTTTTTCATAATAATTCCTTTCTAAAAATTAGCACTCAGTACAAGCTTGAGCAGATGTAATAGCTGTTAATACAACTATATCTTCAACTGAGCAACCTCTTGATAAATCGTTTACTGGAGCATTTAAACCTTGAATGATAGGTCCATAAGCATTAGCACCAGCAAGTCTTTTGAACTAATTTGTAAACCAATGTTTCCAGCAGATAGTGTAGGGAATATTAATACATTAGCATTTCCAGATACATCTGATAGAGGAGCTTTGATTTCTCCTACAGATTTAACTAGAGCAGCATCTGCTTGTAATTCGTCATCAAATCTGAATGAAACTTTTTCTTTCTCTTAAAAATACGTCCAGCTTCAATTACTCTATCAACACATTCATGTTTTGCTGAACCTTTTGTAGAGAAAGTCATTAATGCAACTCTAGGATTTATTCCAGCAATTTTAACAGCTGTTTCAGCAGCTGAAGTAGCTATGTCAGCTAATTGTTCTGATGTTGGGAATGGAATAACAGAACAGTCTCCAAATACTAAAAATGCTTCCAAATAAATCTTTGAATTGAGATAATTCCATAATGAAAACAGATGAAACTGTTTTTACTCCAGGTTGAGTACCAATAACTTGTATAGCTGCTCTTAAAACATTAGCAGTTGGTGATGCAGAGCCAGATACCATTCCATCAGCATCTCCCATTCTAATAAGCATAGCTCCAAAGAAGTTAGGATCGTTTAATAAAAGCTTTTTAGCTTCTTCAGGAGTCATTCCTTTTTTTAGATCTTAATTCTACTAATTTATTAACATAGTCATTCATTCTTTCAAAATTATAAGGGTCTACAATTTTTGCTCCAGCTAATGAAACTTCATATGCTTTTTGCACTGTTCATTATAGCTTCTTGGTTTCCAACAAGAACAACTTGTGCTAAATTTTCTTTTAAGATTAAAGAAGCAGCTCTTATTACTCTTTCGTCACCTGTTTCTGGTAAAACTATTCTTCTGTTTGCTTGTAAGGCTTTCTTTCTAACTTGCCCTAAAAAAACTCATTATAATCACTCCCTATTTTTTTAAGATTGGTAGATAAATTTTTTTAATTTTATCTCTCATCATTATTAAGTATATATTAACACTGATTAGCTTTTAAATGCAATATTTTTTTATTATAAAATTTCTTGTAAATTTTAATTTTTTTAGTTTACAATATTAATTAATACTTAACACAACTAAAAAAACTTGACTTTTTATAATTTTAATAGTTTAAAATTATAAACTGTTAGTATAAAAAAATGGAGATTAAGATATGGTATACAAATTAAATTTATTGGGCTTTTTGTTGATAGTAGTTGCTTTTTTTCTTAGGAATTAAATTGCCAGATTGGGATTTTTAAATTAAGATTAAGGCATAGGAGTATATTAACACATAGTCCTTTTTGTCACAATAATATTTATTGCTTTGTATGAGACAGATACAAGTTATTTTTTTAAATATTTCATAGTAGGCTTTTTCCAGTGCAATAGCAATACATATGCTTTTTTTGATCTTTTTCCAAGAAAATGGCATGGAGGAGCATTGTTAAAGATACCTTTTTAATAGAATAACTTGTTCTAAAAGAAACTACAAAAATTATTTTTTTATTGCAACAAGCTTTAGTAAGTGTTTTTTTAGCTATTTTTTTATATGACAGATATAAAAGAATATTATTTTGTGTTAATTTTTTTCAATTTTTTTATTTTTTTGTAAAGAAAAAGCAAATATGAAAAATGCAACTATTAAACCAGCTATAATATTTACTTTTTTTATATTTAATTTTAGGAATTTTAAAATTTGAAGTTTTATTTACAATGTTAAGAAAAATTTTTTTAAAAAGAGGGAGACCTCTTTTTTTATTAAAAAAATAACTTTTAAAAAAAGAATAAGTTTGATATACTTTCATATTGTAATCATTACAGATTTATATTGACATTATTCTATAAAAAGAGTATTCTAGTACAAGTATGAAAAATTTATAGGAGGGACAGAACGAATGAGAAAAAAATAATCTATATGATGTAGAAAAAAATTTACGTTCAATTGCAAAGAGGTATGAGAACGTAAAAGTATTCAATTGGTCTAGCAGTACTTTTTCTTAATGAAAGGAACAAATGCATTTTTCTGATAATAACATGATACAAGAAGCAGAAAAAGCAAAAAGGAAGTTATAACTAATGACCAAGTGACAAAAATCTATAGCTAAGAAAGCAGGAAGAAAAAAATCCCAAAAAAAGCAAAAACAAGGTTTAAAAAGCTTCTTGGACAAATATGCAATTTGGAGCTAATGATCTATATAGCAATTTTTTTGTTACACCAAAAGCTAAGGTAGAAAAAAACTTCAGTTGTAAAAAAAGTGAAAAAAACTGTTTTAGTAGCTAGTGCAGATAATGCAACTACTTTTACCAATGTTTGCTAAACTATCATCAGATATAGAGACTACAGATACTCCTACAATAGAAGAAATAAAAACAAGTAAAGAAAAATCTAAGGATTCTGTAGGAAATCTAAAAGAAAAAAATAGATGTGGCAAGAAGAGAAAAATAATAAAGAAATCAATGGATTAAGATTAGAGTTAATTCAATTGATGGAACAAGGAAATCAAGTAGTAAAAATCACCTTGGGATTCTTGGCAATTTTGGAGCTAACTATTTTTATGATAATTGGGGATCTGCATACAAAGGAAGAGGAGATAAGTCTAAAAAAAATATGTATACGAAGGAGTATTGGAAAGAGATACAAATCTATTTAATAGATATGTACCTGTAAGTAGTAAGAATTATAGTTTATTAGCTAAATCAAGTAATCCTAGATCAGCTGCTTCAAATCAAAGAGAAGGATTAAGAAGTTATGGTCTTGCAAGTACTAGATTAGCTGAAGAACCAAAAAGTTGTTACACAAGTAAATGCAGGAATAAATCCTAAAAACTATAAGTAAACAAGCTTTTAAATATTACAGCTAAAACTGCAAATGCAGTTACATTACCTGAAACTGTAAGTTTTAGTCCAATATCACCAGAAACTCCAGTTATAGCACCTCCAAATGTTGTTATAAAAAGATGTAACATTATCACCATTATGGAATTCTGATGGTCCTGTACCAGATACACAATATATATATAGAAGTGGAACTAGAGTTGTAAAAGCAGGTACTACTTATAACCTTAAGACTGATTATCAAAATCCAGGATTTGGAAATTATAATAGAATAAAAAAACTTTCTCTGCAGATGGAGTACTAAAAACTTCAGATGGTACAGATTATACAACAGTGTCAGGATATACTGCAAGAGGTGGAATGAGAGACTACACTTATGGTGCAATTTTTTTGAATTCATAGGTGGAGATCATACTATAGAAGGATTAACATTAGAAGTAGATACAGTTAGAGATAGAACTGGAAATATAATAAAAAGGTGTTAGAGCAATTTCAACAGATGGTAATAATAATTTAAAAGTTCGTAATAAATCAAACATTAAACTATCAGCAGATAATGTCGTTGGGTTTGCAACAGATGAAGATCCAAATGGAGCAGGGAATTTACGTCAACTAATAAATGATACAGATGGATTAATATATTCTACAGGGAAGGGTAACGTCGCCTTTATACTTGTAAAAGAGCAAGACAATCCAGCAGCAACACATGAGCATATAAATAATGGTAAAATCATTATGGATGGAGACGAATCTTATGCCTTTGCTTTTAGTAAAACAACTGGAGTTCACTCAAATATTTATATTACTCATAATATAAATAATGGTGAAATAGTTATGGCAGGTAAAGAAAACTATGGATTTGCACTTGGAGCTGGAAGAAGCTATAAGGTGGCAGATTCATATATTGATAATACTGCTGGGGGAACTATTTCAATGTTAGGCGATAAGTCTATGGCTATTATCGCTCAAAGTGATATGGATCATGCTAATAATGCGGGTACAATAAATATTGCTGGTAGTGAGTCATATGGTATGTACACAGAAAGTGCAACTTCTATGACAAATACTGGAGATATCAACATAACAGATTACTCAAAGAACTTCACTAGCAACAATGCAGGTGGAAAATGGTTGGATAATAAAGAATATTCAGCTAGTAATGCACAAAAATCTATAGGTATAGCTTCTGGAAAAGCTGGATCAACAATAACTAATAGTGGAAATATCAATATAAGCACAGGAGAAAATAATATAGGTGCTTATACAAATATTGGAAATGTTGTTAACAGTGGAAAGATTAATGTGACAAACGGTCAAAATATAGGAATGTATGTAGCTGGAACAGGAATAGGAACTAACACTAATGCTGGAAAAGTAACAGTAAACTCAGATGGTTCTATTGGACTTATGACAACAGGAACAGCAACATTAACTAATAATGGTGAACTTAAAGTTACTGGTGGAAATAAAGAAATAACAACAGTAACACCAACAAAAACAATAGGAACTATAGGTATGACTGCTGGAGTAGGTTCTACTATTGATAGTACAAATGGTAAAGCAACAATAGATGTAACAGGTGATAAATCTATAGGACTTTACTCAGAAGGAACATTAAAAAAATAGGAGAATCAACTATTAAAAACAAATAATGGAGCTATAAACTATTTTTGCAAAGGATAATGGAAAGATTGAAGTTGTTACTGGGAAAAACTTCTACAGCAACTACAGGACAATCATCTTTATTGTTCTATACAAAAAGGTACAGGAAAAATTATTCTTAATGGAAATATAAATGCTACAATAAAGGGAGGGTCTTCTCCTTCTACAAGAGGAACAGCTTTCTATTATGAAGCGACACCTGGAGCATATGGTACGTTTAATACAGCTGCTATTCAAAGCTATTTTTAATACTTCTTTTGGAAATGGAAGTAGTACATTAAATAATTTAACATTAAACATGGAAGATCATTCAAGATTATTTATTGCTTCTAATGTTGAAATGAATTTATCAGATACAGCAGCGACAAGTTTAATGTCTGGTATAACAAACGCTCCAACTATAACAGGATCTAACTATAAGACATTTATGCTGTATTTAAGTAAATTAAATATAAATCAATCAGTTGATTTAAATGATCCAAATAATGCCTATAATAAACTTGAAATCTCAAACTCAACTATTGAGAATGCAAATTCTATGACAGGAAGTTTAAATAGACAAGTTGCTATAGCACAAGAAAATGGAGACAATCCATCTGGAAATGGATATAATGCTAATAAAGTAACTTTAACTAATAAAAGCAAGTGGAGTAATAAACTTAACTGGAGATGAATCAACAGGTATATATGCTAAAAGAGGATTAATCATTAATGAAGCGTCAAATATCTGTAGGAAAGAAATCAACAGGAATATATATAGTTGAAGATGATCGTAGTCCCGTTGGAGCAATTGCTGGAGCAAGAGCTACAAATGAATCAACAGGAGTAATAACATTAGGAGAAGATTCAACAGGGATGTACTATAAAAGTTGAATCAAACGGAACTAACACAGCTATTGGTGGTGGGATCATTAATGATGGTAAAATTCAATCAACTGCTAATAATGTAATAGCAATGTCGTTTGATAGTCCATATGGAACTAAAACTTTTGAAAATTCATCAACAGGAGTAATAGATTTACAAGGGCAAAATTCAACAGGAATGTTTTGCTACAGGAGCTGGAACATATACTGCTAAAAAAATGATGGAACTATAAATTTAGCATCATCAACTAATGTAAACACACCTAATATAGGAATGTACACAGAAAAAAAGTACAGTGACATTAGAAAATAATGGAACTATAGAAGGTGGAGATAAAACAGTTGGAATCTATGGACATAATGTTAATTTAGGAGCAAGTTCTCTAACAAAAGTAGGTTCAGGAGGAACAGGAGTATATTCTAAAGGTGGAAATATTATCATAAATGGAGGTACATTATCTGTTGGAGAAAATGGAACTACAGGTTCAAATGATGCAGTTGGAGTATACTATGTTGGTGGAACAGGCGGAGCAATAACAAGTAATGCAACTGATGTAAAAATAGGAAATAGTGCATATGGGTTTGTTGTTCAAAATGAAAATGGAGCAGCAGTAACATTAACAACAAATACACCTAATGTTACACTAGGAGAAGATGCAGTATATGCATATTCAAATAATAAAAGCAGGTTCTATAACAAATGGAACAACATTAACTTCTACTGGTGATGGAAACTATGGAATTTATGGAGCAGGAACTGTAACAAATAATGGACAAATGAATTTTTGGAACAGGAATAGGAAACGTAGGAATCTACAGTATTCTTGGTGGAACTGCAACAAATAATTCTACAATAACAGTAGGAGCTTCAGATGCAGCTAATGAAAAAAATATGCAATAGCTATGGCAGCAGGATATCAATCTAGCGATTCAGGAAATATAATTAATAGTCCCTACAGGAGTTATTAATGTAACAGGAAAAGATAGTATTGGTATGTATGCAACAGGACCTTTATCAACTGCAACAAACAAAGGTATAATAAATCTTAGTGGAGAAAATTCTGTAGGAATGTACCTAGATAATGGAGCAACAGGAGTAAATGATGGTTCTATAACAACAATTGGATCACCTAAAGGTGTAAAAGGAGTTGTTTTAAGCAATAATTCTAAATTAATAAATAATGCAGGGGCAACAATAAATATAAACTCTGCTGATGGTTTTGCAGTATATAGAGCAAATACACCAAAAAAACTAATGTAACAATAGTGAACTATGGAGATATAACAGTAAGTGGTGGAGCACAACTAGATGGTGAATATGATGCAACTGGAGGAAAAGAATTAGAGAAAACAGTTGGAGGAGTAACATTAAAATCACCTAAAGGAACTAATGATATTAATATCACAGTGAATGGACAAGCAGTTACAAACGTAAAAAAAGTCACTGAACCAATAGGAACAAGAGGAGATGCGTTAATATCTAATCTAGGGATGTATGTAGATACATTAAGAGGAACTAATCCAATTAATGGATTAGGATATCTAAATATAGAAGAAGCTGACTTACTATATGGGGTTGAAGCAGCAGAGAACTCAACTTCAAAAATACTTTGAAGTTTCTGGAAATATCTTGAAACCATATCAAGATGCAATGAGAACTGCACCTCAAACACTAAAATGGAGTCATAATTCAGCAGCTTTAACTTGGATGGCTTTACCAACACTTGATCCAAATGGTATTCCTTCAAAAGTAGCTATGGCAAAAATACCATATACAGCTTTTTGCTGGAAACAAAGCTTCACCAGTTGCAGTAAAAGATACATATAACTTCTTAGATGGATTAGAACAAAGATATGGAGTTGAAGAGTTAGGAACTAGAGAAAACAAAGTATTCCAAAAATTAAACTCTATAGGAAATAATGAAGAAACTCTATTCTATCAAGCAGTAGATGAAATGATGGGACACCAATATGCTAATACTCAACAAAGGATACAAGCAACTGGAGACATCTTAGATAAAGAATTTAATTACTTAAGAAGTGAATGGCAAACTGTATCTAAAGATTCAAATAAAGTAAAAAGTATTTGGAGCTAAAGGTGAGTATAACTCAGATACAGCTGGAATAATTAATTACACAAATAATGCTTACGGAGTAGCTTATGTTCATGAAGATGAAACAGTTAAACTAGGAGATACAATAGGTTGGTATGCAGGTATAGTTCATAATACATTTAAGTTTAAAGATATTGGAAATTCTAAAGAAGAACAATTACAAGGAAAAAAATTGGAATATTTAAATCAGTTCCATTTGACCATAATAATAGCTTGAATTGGACAATATCAGGAGATATATTTGCAGGGTACAACAAGATGAACAGAAAAATTCTTAGTAGTGGATGAAGTGTTTGGTGCAAAAGGGAAGATACCATACTTACGGTCTAGGAGTAAAAAAATGAGATCAGTAAAGATTTTTAGATTAAGTGAATCATTTAGCTTAAGACCATATGTAGCACTAGGTTTAGAATACGGTAGAGTATCAAAGATAAAAAGAAAAAAATCAGGAGAAATTAAATTAGATGTTAAGTCAAATGATTATTTCTCAGTAAAAACCTGAAATAGGGGCTGATTTAATATTTAAACAATACTTTGGAAGAAAAAAACACTAAAAGTTGGATTAACAGTAGCTTATGAAAATGAATTAGGAAAAAGTAGCTAATGGTAAGAATAAAGCTAAAGTTTCTAACACATCAGCAGATTGGTTCAACATCAGAGGTGAAAAAAAGATAGAAGAGGAAATGTTAAGACAGACCTTAATATCGGTGTAGATAACCAAAGAATTGGATTAACAGCTAATGTAGGTTACGATACTAAAGGACATAATGTAAGAGGTGGAGTAGGACTTAGAGTTATATTCTAATAATTAAAAAAAATTAAGGAAAATAGGGATTTTTTTGAGAAAATAAAACTCTAAAAAAATCTCTATTTTTTTCTGAATGTTGTAAATTTTTGGATAAAAAAATAGAGTTTAATGTAGCTTATTTATCATTAGGAAAAATATTAAAAAAAATCATTTATATCATTGACTAAATGTAAAAAAATAAAGTATACTAGACTGAGATAAAATTTATTAATTTTTTTACTAGATGTAAAGGGGAATCATGAAAATTAAATATTTATTAGCTGCAATGTTAGCACTAGGATCATTATCTTATTCAGCAGAGTTAACAGATACAGTAGCTCAAGAGGTAATCACTGAAGTAAGAAACATAGAAGCAGAGTATCAAGCTTTTAATGCAAAAAGAAGCTGAAAGAAAAGAAGAATTCATTCAAGAAAAAGCAAATCTTGAAAAATGAAGTAAAAGAATTAAAAAGAAAAAAACAATTAGGAAAGGAAGAACTTTATGCTAAGTTGAAAGAAGATTCAAAAAAATCAGATGGCATAGAGATGAGTATAAAAAAATTATTAAAAAGATTTGATGAATACTACAACAAGTTAGAACAAAAAAATCGCAGACAAAGAACAACAAATCGTAGAACTAACAAAAATTACTAGAAGTTTTAAAAATAACTGGGAGGGAATTATGAAAAAGTTTCTAAAAACTATTCTATTTTTTTATGTGTACTATCATCAATAGCTTATGCAGAAGATGATGCAATGGCAATATTAAATAAAAAGAGAGCAGAAATTGAAAAAAAGCAGAAAAAGCAAAAGGCAAAAATTAGCTAAAGAAGCAGAAGAAAAAAAGCAAGAAAAGAGGCTGAAGAACAAGCTAAAGCTCAAGTTGTAGAAAGTGTAGAAGTTGTAGAAGCAGCTGTAGTAGCAACAGAAGGACTAAATCCTCAAGATGAACAAGAAGCAATGGACATCTTAGATGGTATGAGAAAGAAAAATAAAGAAAGAAGATGCGGAAACTCTTAAATTACAACAAGAAGCAAAAGAGTTGGGAATAACAACATCTGAAGCAAGCTCATTAGCAGAAATAGAAGCAATGGTAAAAGCAAAGAAAGCAGAAAAAAAGCTAAACCAAAAAAACAGAAGCAGAAAAAAATTAGAAGCAACAAGAAAAGAAGCTCTAGAAAAATTAGATTTCTATGAAAGAGTAGTAAGAAGTGTTGCAAGAGAAGAAGCAGAAGTGGCAGGATACTATCAAATAATGGATGAAGATATAAAAACAACTGAAGCTATAGAAGAAGCTACTCCAGTAGTAGAACCTGTACAACAATAATAGGGGGAATATAGATGAAAAAAATAAATTAATGTTAACAGCACTACTAGGATTACTTTTTAGTGGGTTCATTTTCTTATGCTGAAGAAAGTGACGATGAAGCAAAGAAAAAGATTACTAAAAAGAATATGAAAAAGCGCAAAAAGAAAGAGAAAAAGAAGCAGAAAGAGCTGCAGAAGAAGCTGCTAAAAGACAAGCTGAAGAAGGGGCACAATCAGCTCAAGAAATAGTAAATCAAACTACAGAAACTGTAGATGGAACAGTTGTAGAAAGGTGAAGTAGCAGTAACGCAAGAAGAGGTAGTAGTACCTAAAAAAAGCAAGAAAAAAATATGACTGAATCAGAAAAAAATGGATTTAGAAGTACAAAGAATTAAGAAGAGAATGCTAGAAATAAATGCAAAAAAATAGAAAACTACAATAAGACAAATGAAATGCTTGATAATTTAGAAAAAGAATGTTGGGGAACTTGAAAGAAGAGTAACTTATTAATAAAAAAAGGAGAATAGGAAAATATGAAAAAAATTAGCGTTAATATTAGGAGTTTTATCATTAGTAGCATGTACAGATCAAAAAGGTAGTAAACTATAATACAGCAAGATTAGATAATATAGAAGCTTATTTAGCAAATAATAAAGCAGTAAAACCATCAGAAAATATAGATAAATTAGTAGAAGAAGGAAAAGTTGAGTATACAGAAGAATACTTATCATTGGAAAAGGAGGCTGAAAAAAATGGCAAAGAGAAAGAGCACAACAACAATAATAACATTGTTACTATTATTAGTATTTTTCTCTACCAGCATTAGCAGTCCAAGGGTTAACAACAACACAAATGCGTGAAAATACAATAAGAATAAATGCATTAGAAATAAAGAACATGGATATAACTAATATAGAAGCACCAAAAAGAAATGACAATAGTATTAGATGAAAGAGCACTAAACTTTGATTTTTGATAAATCAGTAGTAAAACCTCAATATTTTTGAAATGTTAAATAATTTAAAAAGATTTTATAGAACAAAAATAACTATGAATTAACAATAGAAGGACATACAGACTCTGTAGGAAGCAAACCAATATAACATAGGGCTTTCAAGAAGAAGAGCAGAAGCTGTAAAAAGCTAAGTTAATTGAATTTGGATTACCAGAAGATAGAATAGTTGGTATAGAAGCTAAGGGAGAAGAATATCCAGTAGCAACTAATGAAACACCAGAAGGAAGACTGCAAAAACAGGAGAGTTGAATTCAGATTAGTTCAAAGATAATACTTGTATGATTCCAAAAAGAGTTGATAAATCTAATTAATTAACTAATAAGGATTAATTTCTGTAAGAAGCAGGAATTAATCCTTTTAATTTTACTTTCCTTTTCACACACTAAAAAGAACTAAACTTGACTTTAATAAAATAAATATATATGATGTATGTATTATAAAAAAATAAAAAAAGGAGAGATATCATGGTATTTAAAAAAATTCAATTGATCTATATAAAAAAAGCACTGAACTTAATTCCAGGTGGAGTTAATAGTCCAGTTAGAGCTTTTTAAATCAGTAAATAGAGAAGCACCTATCTTTGTAAAAAAAGGGCAAGGAGCAAGAATATACGATGAAGATAACAATGAATATATAGACTATATTTGTTCATGGGGACCTTTAATTTTTAGGTCATAATCATCCAAAAAGTTATAGAAGAAGTGAAAAAAATAATTGAAAATGGAAGTTCTTATGGACTACCAACAAAATATGAAGTTGATTTAGCAGAACTTATAGTAGAGATAGTTCCTTCTATTGAAAAAAAGTAAGACTTACTACTTCAGGAACAGAAGCTACGATGTCAGCAGTAAGATTAGCAAGAGCCTATACTGGAAGAAATAAGATTTTAAAATTTGAAGGTTGTTATCATGGGCATTCTGATGCTTTACTTGTAAAAATCAGGTTCAGGATTATTAACAGATGGATATCAAGATAGTAATGGTATAACAGATGGAGTGTTAAAAGATACACTAACTTTAGGGTTTGGAGATTTAGAAAAAGGTTGAAAAATCTTTTTAAGAAATGAAGAAATAGCCTGTGTAATTGTTGAACCTATTCCAGCAAATATGGGACTTATAGAAACACATAAGGAATTTTTTTACAAGGCTTTAAGAAGAATAACAGAAGAAACTAAGACTATTTTTAATATTTGATGAAGTTATATCAGGATTTAGATTAGCTTTAGGTGGAGCTCAAGAATTCTTTTGGAATAACTCCAGATTTAACAACTTTAGGAAAGATAATCGGTGGAGGTTATCCTGTTGGTGCTTTTGGTGGAAAAAAAGAGAAATTATGGATTTAGTTGCTCCAGTGGGAAGAGTTTATCATGCAGGAACTTTATCAGGAAATCCAATAGCATCAAAAAGCTGGTTTTTGCAACTATAAGCTATTTAAAAAGAAAATCCAAATATCTATAAAGAATTAGCAGAGAATACAAATTACTTGGTGGATAATATAGAAAAAAAATTAGCTGAAAAAAATATGGAGTAGATGTTTGTATAAATTCAATGGGTTCTCTTTTTCACGATTTTTCTTTGTTGATTTAGAAAAAGGTTGAAAATCTTGAAGATTCATTAAAAAGCTAATACAGAAAAATTTCTCATATATTTTTAATACTATGCTGGATAATGGAATAGTCGTTCCACCATCTCAATTTGAAGCTCATTTCTTATCTATAGCTCATACAAAGAAAGAACTTGATAGAACACTTGAAGTAATGGAGATGGCATTTAAAAAAAATAGGTGAAAAAAATGCCAAATAAGTTTTTTTCCTGTTTCAATAGATATTAATAATAAAAAAATATTTTTGGTAATTGGTGCTGGAAAAAAATTGCTTTAAGAAAAAGTGAAAAACTCTTTTTGGACTATAATTGTAATATCACAGTTATTACTAAAGAAATTTCAGAAGAAGAATTTTTAGAATTAGAAAAAGAAAATAAAATTAAAAATATTAAAAAGTCAAGAATTTGAAGAAAAATTTTTTTAGAAAAATACTTTTTTTAGTTGTATCAGCAACAGATAATAAAGAATTAAATGACAAAAATATCAAAATTATGTATGAATAAAAAAATATTTTTAGTAAATAATATCACATCTCAAGATAATATGAATCTTAGATTTATGAGTATTCTTTCAAATGATGATATTCAAATTTCAATTACAGCTAATGGAAATCCTAAAAAAAGCTGTAGAAGTCAAAAAAATAAGATAAAAAGAATTTCTTGAGAAAAATATTTTTAGTTGAATAAAAAGGGTGCAGTTAATTCTGCACCCTTAGTTTATTGACCTTCGTAATAAATTACTTCTAAATTTGCTCTTAAAAAAACTACTTTCTTTTTAGCAGTATCATATCCATAGACAATACCATTCTTATCTATCAAATATATGTTTTTTTGTATACTTTTTAAAGTAGATGTTTCTGTTGATGATTTTTTTGAGTTTCTGGATCATAACTATAGTATATAAGTTTGTATGAATTTCCTTTTTTTAACAATTTTAAAGCTGTCAGCAGTATCAGGATAATCTATTTTTTTCTTCCAATCATTTTATCAAAATGAGGTTTTCCATCAGTAGTTATCCCAGCAAAAAAATACTAAAACTTAATAAAACAAATAGACATAAAAAAACTTTTTCATAAAAATCCTCTCCTTTAAAAAAATATTATTTAGATTTACTAGTATAAAAAAAGTCTAGCATATTTTTTTCTAATATTTTCAAGAGAAAATAAAAAAAGTTAATTCTAGCTCTTTTATCTTTCTATTGACAAATAGCCAGATTTATTATAGAATAAAATGAAATTGAATAGATTTCCTTTTAAGAGAGTCCAGAGAGGCTAACAAGGGTGTGAGAAAGGCTAATTTTTTTAGTCTGTATTTTGTATGTTTGCCTAAAAGCCTTTGGTTTTTAGGTTTTTTTATTAAAAATACTTGTGAGGTAAAAAAATGAAAATTTTATTAGATGAAAATGGCATACAAAGATCAATAACAAGAATATCTTATGAAATTATCGAAAGAAATAAAAACAGTGGATAATATTGTTTTAGTTGGAATAAAAAAAATAGAGGAGATATTCTAGCAGAAAGAATTAAAGAAAAAAATTGATGGAACTTGAAAATGTGAATATTCCATCAGAAACTATTGATATCACATACTATAGAGATGATATTGATAGAAAAAAATTTTTAATTTAGATATAAAAGATACAGAATTTAAATCTAATTTAACAGGGAAAGTTGTTGTTATGGTTGATGATGTATTATATACAGGAAGAACTATAAGAGCAGGACTTGATGCGATTCTTAGTAAAGTCAAGACCAGCTAAAAATTCAACTCGCATGCTTTAATTGACAGAGGACACCGTGAATTACCAATAAGGGCAGATTTTATAGGGAAGAATATTCCAACATCTCATTCTGAAAAATATAGAGGTATATTTGAAAGAAATAGATGGAAAGGAAGAAGTTGTAATATTGTAGATATTTATAACTTACCTATTTAGAATGTCCTATAATTTTTAATTTGTGACCTTCTAAATAGTGTAAGAACTATTTGGGAGGTTTTTTTATGAAAAAGTTTGTTGTCTATGGAAGACTTAACAAATGAGGAAATACTATCTTTAGTTAAAAGAGCTTTTAGACTTGAAAAAAAGGAGCAGAAAATAAGAAAAAGAAAAGATTTGTTTGTAGCGAACTTATTTTTTTGAAAATTCTACTCGTACAAAGAAAAGTTTTGAAGTAGCTGAAAAGAAATTAAATCTAAATGTTATTGATTTTTGAAGTATCAACTTCATCTGTTCAAAAAGGGAGAAACTCTTTATGATACATGTAAAACATTAGAGATGATAGGAATTGATATGTTGGTTATCAGACATTCAGAAAATGAGTACTATAAGCAATTAGAAAATTTAAAAAAATCCCTGTGATAAATGGTGGAGATGGAAGTGGTGAACATCCTTCACAATGTCTTTTTAGATATTATGACTATATATGAAACTTATGGTAAGTTTGAAGGTTTGGATATAATAATTGCTGGAGATATAAAAAAACTCAAGAGTAGCAAGAAGTAATAAAAAAAGCTCTTACAAGATTAGGGGCAAAAGGTTAGCTTTTGTAGCACCTGAAATTTGGAAAGATGAAACTCTAGGAGAATTTGTAAACTTTGATGACGTAATAGATAAAGTAGATATTTGTATGCTTTTTAAGAGTTCAACATGAAAGACATACAGACAATAAAGAAAAAAATCTGAGTTCTCAAAAAGAAAATTATCATAAAAAAACTATGGATTAACAGAAGAAAGATACAAGAAATTAAAAAGAAGGAGCAATTATAATGCACCCAGCTCCTGTAAATAGAGATGTAGAAATAGCAGATAGTTTAGTTGAAAGTGAAAAAAATCTCGTATATTTGAACAAATGAAAAATGGAATGTTTATGAGACAAGCAATACTTGAATATATAATTGAAAAAAATAAGATGTAGGAAAAGGTAGGTTTTATGTTATTAAAAAAATTGTAAAATTTTTAAAAGAATGGTAAATTTGAAAAAGTAGATATTTTTAATAAAAAGATGATAGAATTGAAAAAAATTTCAGAAAAACATAGATATTGCAGATGAAAAATACAATAGATGTTAAAAAAATAAATTTGTAACAGCAGGTTTCATAGATGCCCATGTTCACTGGAGAGAACCAGGATTTTCTAAAAAAAGAAACTGTCTATACAGCTTCAAGAGCAGCAGCAAGAGGAGGATTTACAACAGTTATGACTATGCCTAACTTAAACCCTGTTCCTGATAGCCTTGAAACTTTAAATAAGCAATTAGAAATTATAGAAAAAGACTCTGTAATTAGAGCAATACCTTATGGGGCAATAACAAAGGAAGAATATGGTAGAGAGCTTTCAGATATGGAAGATATAGTAGATAAAGTATTTGCCTTTACTGATGATGGTAGAGGAGTTCAAAGTGCTAATGTTATGTATGAAGCAATGCTCATGGGTTCTAAATTAAATAAAGCAATAGTTGCACATTGTGAGGATAATTCTCTTATAAGAGGTGGTGGAATGCATGAAGGAAAAAGAAGTGCAGAACTTGGAATAAAAAGGAATACCTTCAATCTGTGAATCAACTCAAATAGCAAGAGATATACTTTTAGCTGAAGCAGCAGATTGTCACTATCATGTATGCCATATATCTGCTAAGGAATCAGTTAGAGCAGTAAGAGAAGGAAGAAAAAAATAATATAAGAGTAACTTGTGAAGTTACACCACACCACTTATTGAGTTGTGATGAAGATATAAAAAGAAGATAATGGAATGTGGAAGATGAATCCTCCTTTAAGAGGAAGAGAAGATAGAAATGCTTTAATAGCAGGAATCTTAGATGGAACAATAGATATTATTGCAACTGACCATGCACCACATACTATGGAAGAAAAAGTTAGAGGAATAGAAAAAAATCTTCATTTGGTATAGTTGGTTCAGAAACAGCTTTTTGCACAACTTTATACAAAGTTTGTTAAGACTGATATATTCTCACTAGAAATGTTAGTTAAGTTGATGTCAGAAAATGTTGCTAAAAATATTTAACTTACCTTATGGAAAAATTAGAAGAAAATTCTTTTGCAGATATAGTTGTAATAGATTTAGAAAAAGAAATGACAATTAATCCTGAAGAATTTTTTTAAGCAAAGGAAAAGAACACACCTTATGCTAATGAAAAAGTAAGTGGAATACTAGTTTTAACTATAAGCAATGGAAAAAGTTGCTTATGTGAATAAAGAAGAAATTAATTTATTATAATAAAGGAGAAATGCTATGTACAACAGACAATTAATTTTAGAAGATGGAACTGTCTATAAAGGTTATGCCTTTGGAGCTGATGTAGAAAATGTAGGAGAAGTAGTTTTTAACACTTCAATGACAGGATATCAAGAAATTTTTATCAGACCCTTCGTACAATGGTCAAATAGTTACATTGACATATCCACTTATAGGAAACTATGGGATAAATCGTGATGACTTTGAATCAATGAAACCTTGTATAAAAGGAATGATAGTTAAAGAAGTGTGTACAACACCTTCAAATTTCAGAAGTGAAAAAACTCTTGATGAGGCTTTAAAAGAATTTGGAATACCAGGAATTTATGGTATAGACACAAGAGCATTGACAAGAAAACTTCGTTCAAAAGGAGTTGTAAAAAGGTTGCCTTGTTTCAATAGACAAAAATGTTGATAAAGTTGTAGCTGAATTAAAGAAAACAGTTTTACCTACTAACCAAATAGAACAAGTTTCATCAAAATCTATATCTCCTGCTTTAGGTAGAGGTAGAAGAGTAGTTCTAGTTGATTTAGGAATGAAAATTGGTATAGTTAGAGAATTAGTGTCAAGAGGTTGTGATGTAATAGTAGTTCCTTATAATACAACTGCTGAAGAAGTTTTAAGATTGGAACCAGATGGAGTAATGCTTACAAATGGACCTGGAGACCCAGAAGATGCAAAAGAAAGTATTGAAATGATAAAAGGAATTATTGGCAAGATAACTATTTTTGGTATTTGTATGGGACATCAATTAGTTTCTCTTGCTTGTGGAGCAAAAACATATAAATTAAAATTTGGACATAGAGGAGGAAATCACCCTGTTAAAAATATCTTAACTGGCAGAGTTGATATAACATCTCAAAACCATGGTTATGCTGTTGATATAGATTCATTAAAAGATACAGATTTAGAACTTACTCATATTGCAATAAATGATAGAAGTTGTGAAGGTGTAAGACATAAAAAATATCCTGTGTTCACTGTACAATTCCACCCAGAAGCAGCAGCTGGACCACATGATACAAGCTATTTATTTGATGAATTTATAAAAAACATTGATAAGAATATGAAATAATAGGAGTGAGAATAATGCCAAAAAGAAAAGATATAAAAACCATACTTGTAATAGGTTCAGGACCAATAATAATAGGACAAGCTGCTGAGTTTGACTATGCAGGAACACAAGCTTGTCTATCTTTAAGAGAAGAAGGATATGAAGTAATACTTGTAAACTCAAACCCTGCAACAATAATGACAGATAAAGAGATTGCAGATAAAGTATATATAGAACCATTAACTGTTGAATTTTTTTATCAAAAAAATTATAAGAAAAAGAAAGACCTGATGCACTTTTTACCTACATTAGGAGGACAAGTTGCTTTTAAACTTAGCAGTTAGCCTACATGAAAGTGGAGTTTTTAGATGAATGTGGAGTTGAAATTCTAGGTACAAAAATTATCTTCAATAAAACAAGCTGAAGATAGAGAATTATTTAGAGACTTTAATGAATGAATTAAATGAACCTGTACCTGACTCTGCAATAGTTCATACATTGGAAGAAGCAGAAAAAAATTTATAAAAAGAAATAGGTTATCCTGTTATAGTAAGACCTGCATTTACAATGGGAGGAACAGGGGGAGGAATTTGTTACAATGATGAAGATTTACAAGAAATTGTACCAAATGGATTAAACTATTCACCAGTTCATCAATGTTTGCTTGAAAAATCAATAGCAGGATACAAAGAAATAGAATATGAAGTTATGAGAGATAGCAATGACACTGCAATAGTTGTATGTAATATGGAAAAATATAGATCCTGTTGGAATACATACAGGAGACTCAATAGTTGTTGCACCTTGTTTAACATTGACTGATAGAGAAAATCATATGTTAAGAGATGTTTCTTTAAAAATCATAAGAGCATTAAAAATTGAAGGTGGATGTAATGTGCAAATAGCACTTGATCCCTAACTCTTTTCAAATACTATATAATTGAAGTAAACCCAAGAGTTTCTCGTTCATCAGCACTTGCCTCTAAAGCAACAGGTTATCCAATAGCAAAAAAATAGCTGCAAAAAAATAGCTGTTGGAATGACTTTAGATGAAATTATAAACCCAGTTACTAACTCATCTTATGCTTGTTTTTGAACCAGCAATAGACTATGTTGTAACAAAAATTCCAAGATTCCCATTCTGATAAATTTGGAGATGGGGATAGATATTTAGGAACTCAAATGAAAGCGACAGGGGAAGTTATGGCAATAGGTAGAACTCTAGAAGAATCTTTACTTAAAGCTATAAGATCACTTGAATATGGAGTACATCATTTAGGTTTACCTAATGGAGAAGAATTCTCATTAGAAAAAGATAATTAAAAAGAATTAAATTAGCTGGAGATGAAAGATTATTCTTTATAGGTGAAGCACTAAGAAGAGATGTAAGTATAGAAGAAATTCATGAATATACAAAAAAATAGATTTATTCTTCTTAAATAAAATGAAGAATATAATAGATTTAGAACATCTATTAAAAAGATAACAAAGGAAATATAGAACTTTTTAAGAAAAGTTAAAAACTTTTTGGTTTTCTCAGATAGAGTTATAGCTCATAGATGGGAAATGACTGAGCCAGAAATAACAGAATTAAGACATAAACATAACATAAGACCTGTATATAAAATGGTTGATACTTGTGCTGCTGAATTTGATTCAAACACTCCATATTTCTATTCAACTTATGAATTTGAAAATGAATCAACAAGAAGTGAAAAAGAAAAAAAATAGTTGTTCTTGGTTCAGGACCCTATAAGAATAGGGCAAGGAATAGAATTTGACTATGCAACAGTACATGCTATTATGGCTATAAAAAAATTAGGTTATGAAGCAATCGTAATAAATAACAACCCTGAAACTGTATCAACAGATTTCTCAATCTCAGATAAACTATATTTTGAACCTTTAACACAAGAAGATGTTATGGAAATCTTAGATTTAGAAAAACCACTTGGAGTAGTTGTACAATTTGGTGGACAAACTGCAATTAACTTAGCAGATAAATTAGTTAAAAAAATGGAATACAAATTTTAGGAAGTTCTCTTGATTCAATAGATACAGCTGAAGATAGAGATAGATTTGAAAAATTACTTATAGAATTAAAAATTCCACAACCATTAGGAAAAACAGCATTTGATGTAGAAACTGCCTTAAAGAATGCAAATGAAATAGGGTATCCAGTATTAGTAAGACCATCTTATGTACTTGGTGGTAGAGCTATGGAAATAGTATACAATGATGAAGATTTAAAGAAATATATGGAAAAAGCAGTACATATAAATCCTGAACATCCAGTATTAATCGATAGATATTTGATAGGTAAGGAAATAGAAGTTGATGCTATATCTGACGGAGAAAAATACTTTTATACCTGGAATAATGGAACATATTGAAAGAGCAGGAGTGCACAGTGGAGACTCTATCTCAATATATCCTCCTCAAAGTTTATCTCAAAATGAAATTGAAACTTTGATAGACTATACAAAAAAATTAGCTAGTGGATTAAAAAGTTAAAGGACTTATCAATATTCAATATGTTGTAAGTAAGGGAGAAATTTATGTGCTTGAAGTTAATCCCAAGAGCTTCAAGAACAGTACCATTCTTAAGTAAGGTTACAGGAGTTCCTGTTGCAAAATATAGCTATGCAATGTATCTTAGGTAAAAAGTTAAGAGATTTAGGGTTTACAAAAGATATTGCAGATGTAGGAAACTTTGTATCTGTAAAAGTACCTGTATTCAGTTTCCAAAAATTAAAAAAATGTTGACACAACATTAGGACCTGAAATGAAATCAACAGGAGAAGTTATAGGAACAGATATAAATTTAGAAAAAGCACTATATAAAGGACTTACTGCTGCTGGAGTAAAAATTAAAGACTATGGTAGAGTACTATTTACTATAGATGATAAAAATAAAGAAGCTGCATTAAATCTTGCAAAAGGATTCTCTGATGTAGGATTCTCAATTGTAGCAACAGAAGGAACAGGAACATATTTTTGAAAGGACATGGATTAAAAAGTTAAAAAGGTTGGAAAAAAATAGATAACTCAGATTACAGTGTTTTTAGATGCAATACAAAATGGAGATGTAGATATAGTAATAAATACTACAACAAAAGGTAAATCTAGTGAAAAAGATGGATTTAAAATTAGAAGAAAAGCTACTGAACATGGAGTAATTTGTTTCACATCACTTGATACTGCAAATGCACTATTAAGAGTTATTGAATCAATGTCTTTCAGAGTACAAAGTTTATAAGTCAAAAATAATTCGTTACTGAGTAGGTCTTTAAATTTTCTTTGAAAAAAATTCTATAATAATTTCAAGTTATATATAATGATTATTGTCAGCCTATAATGTTTCTAGAGCTCCACAAAGGCTCTTTCAACATTATAGGACGTCGCAGTAATCCTATTTAAAAATAAAATAATGATACTTTCAAAGAAAATTTATTAAAATTATAATTTAATTATTTTTTTGACTTATATAAAGAATTAAGGAAACAGATAGGAGAGATATTTATGAAAATGGAAGATTGTACAGTTGAGGAAAATGTACAAATAGCAAAAGATACATATAAAATGAAAAATAAAAAGGAAATTTTTGTAAAAGAATGTAGAACTCCTGGTCAATTCGTAAATATTAGAATAGGTGACGGGAGAGAATATATGCTAAGAAGACCTATTTCAATTTCTGAAATTGATAGAGGAGAAAAATTTAGTAACTATAATATATAGAATAGTTGGAGAAGGTACTAAATTTATGGCTGATATCAAAAAAAGGGAAGTGAAATAGATATAATGGGACCTTTAGGTAGAGGCTATGATGTTCTTTCATTGAAAAAAGGGCAAACTGCACTTTTAGTTGGAGGGGGAATAGGTGTTCCTCCTCTATATGAACTAGCTAAACAATTTAATCAAAGAGGAATAAAAAAACTATAGCTATATTAGGATTTAATACAAAAGATGAAGTTTTCTATGAAGAAGAATTTAAAAAAAGTTTGGAGAAGCCTATGTTTCAACAGTTGATGGAAGTGTAGGAACAAAAAGGTTTTTGTAACAGATGTTATAAAAAAACTTCAAGCGGAAAAACAATTTAGTCTTTGATAAATACTATAGTTTATATTGTAACTTTCTTTTCTTTTTCGTAATTACTATAGTTGTGGACCTGTACCAATGTTAAAAAGCATTGATAAGTACAGTTGGAGAAGATGGTTATGTTTCTCTTGAAAATAGGATGGCTTGTGGAATAGGTGCTTGTTATGCTTGTGTTTGTAAGAAAAAGAAAAAAAAGATAAAGATATAATTGCTTATGATGAGAAGAAGGTTGAGTACACAAGAGTTTGCTACGATGGACCAGTTTATTTAGCTAGTGACGTTGAGATTGAATAATAGGAGATAAAATGAGTGAAAGATTAAGAGTACAAATTCCAGGCTTGGATTTGAAAAAAATCCAATTATGCCAGCCTCTGGTTGCTTTTGCTTTTTGGAATAGAATATGCAGAACTTTATGATATTTCAAAATTAGGTGCAATTATGATAAAGGCAGCAACAAAAAGAACCAAGATTTGGAAACCCAACACCAAGAGTAGCAGAAACTTCAAGTGGAATGCTTAATGCAATAGGTTTACAAAAATCCAGGAGTTGATGAAATAATATCTAATCAATTAAAGAAATTAGAAGCTTATGATGTTCCAATAATAGCAAATGTTGCGGGGAGCGACATAGAAGACTATGTATATGTGGCAGATAGAATTTCAAAAATCTCCTAATGTTAAGGCTTTAGAACTTAATATATCTTGTCCCTAATGTTAAGCATGGAGGTATACAGTTTGGAACAGATCCAGATGTAGCAAGAAACCTAACTGAAAAAGTAAAGGCTGTTTCATCTGTTCCTGTCTATGTAAAACTATCTCCTAATGTAACAGATATAGTTGCAATGGCAAAAGCAGTTGAAGCAGCTGGAGCAGACGGACTTACAATGATAAACACTTTAGTAGGTATAGTTCTTGATAGAAAAACAGGAAAGCCAATAATAGCTAATACAACTGGTGGTTTATCAGGACCTGCTATAAAGCCTGTGGCAATTAGAATGGTGTATCAAGTTGCACAAGCAGTTAATATTCCAATAATTGGTATGGGTGGAGTTATGGATGAATGGGATGTAATAGATTTTATCTCAGCAGGAGCAAGTGCTGTTGCAGTAGGAACTGCAAACTTTACAGATCCTTTTGTTTGTCCTAAGATAATAGACAATTTAGAATCAGCCTTAGATAAATTAGGAGTTAATCATATTCTAGATTTAAAAGGAAGAGCATTTAAATGAAACTAATCTTTAAAGAGTATTTAGATATCTTTGAAAAAAATATCCAAAAGATAAGTATTTAACAAGAGAAGAAAGAAAAGAAAGATATAAGTTACTACAAGAATATGAAAAAAAGAAATTATCAAGATGAAATAAGCACTGATGAATTCAAAGATTTTATTAGCTCATATATAGATAAAATTGATGTATCTTCACAATTTATTGGAAAAATTTTTAAAAAGTAATAAAAAAAGATATAGATAATGGTGGAACCTTTGCTATAAAAATTTTTTTAATTGGAGATAAAGATGAAAATGACTATTATCTAAAAATTTTTTTAACTTACTTTTATGATGAATTTGGTGACAAAAATTAATTTAATAAATAAACTTTTAGAAAAAAAGAACCAGATTATTTGCCAGCTATAAAGCAAAAAAATATGCAATATTATCAAATTATATAGATTTTTTTCTATACATGAAATGCCTTGGGGACTTTTTACTTGATAAAGCTAGTTCAGAAAAAAAGATGCAAAAAGCAGAAGCTTTAGCTGATTTAGATGACTTTTTAGAATTATCAAAAAAATTAGGAAAAGATAATAAAGAATACATAGAAGAGTGTAGAATTTACTATAATGCTTGGTTTGATTTCTTAGATAACAAAGATAAATACAAATCTTATGAGGAATATTTAGAAAAAAATAATATAGAATATTAAAAAGTTAGAAATAGTAAAAAAAAATTTGAAGGGTGAAATATGATAGATAAAAAAAAGCTAAAAGATTATTTTTTTAAAAATATATGGAAAAATAAATCAAGTTTAAATCATGAGGAAGTAGAATATATAAAAAGAAATGGACTTACTTAGAGAAGATATACCTGTTACGGAAAAAGGAATTTATTGATAATCTTGAAAAAAATGCTTACAGAAATATCTTTAGAAGAAGTATCTAATGCCTTTCTATATAGTCTTTCAACCAGAGATTTAGACTATAGATACATTTTAGCTTCATATATCTATGCTAGAAGCTGGCTTAAATATGATAGAGGAAAGGAATATAAAATCCCTAAAAAAAATTACTCCTACATTTTTTTAATTGGTTAAGATATTGTAGTGGAGGAATTTGGGGTGAGATTGCAAAACCTTACTATTATTTATCTGAATTTCTAAATATGGAGAAAAAAAATTTCCAAAAAGAAGAAGATTATCAAATTTTAAGGAAATTTTATCATTTGTAGATAATTTTGATGAAACAAAAAAACAGCGACTATGTTAAGAAATGAATTAGCTAAAGAAAAAAATTATTTCCTTCAAATAAAGATGAAGTTACAGGCTTACTGGAAACTTTAGGAATATGTGGAATTTTAGAAGCAAAAAGAACATAGAGGTTTCTGGGATAGCTTTTACTCCAATGTTTGAAAGAGATTCTGGAGATTTAAGACAATATTTTTTTCATATCCATTTCATTGGTGGAAAGGAAAAAGACAGAGTAAACTATGAGAATGTAAAAAAAATATTTTTTTAAAATAACAGTTTAAGAAAATAGGAGGACGTATGAAAAAAAGAAGTTATAATAGCACTAGATTTTTCCAACATTAGAAAAAAAACTTTAGAATTTTTTTAGATAAATTCAAAGAAGAAAAAAATTATTTGTAAAAAGTTGGAATGGAGTTATATTTACAAAAATGGACCAGTGGTAATAGACGAAATCAAAAAAAGAGGGCATAAAAATTTTTCTTAGATTTAAAAATTACATGATATTCCAAATACAGTTTATTCAGCAGCTAAAGGTTTAGCTAAATTTAATATTGACATCTTAACTGTTCATGCGGCTGGTGGTTCTGAAATGCTAAAAGGAGCTAAAAGAGCTATGACAGAAGCAGGAGTAAATACAAAGGTTATAGCTATAACTCAACTTACTTCTACAAGTGAAGAAGATATGAGAAAAGAACAAAATATCCAAACAAGTATAGAAGAGTCTGTTTTAAACTATGCTAGACTTGCAAAAAGAAAGTGGAATTGATGGAGTGGTATCTTCTGTTCTTGAAACAAAGAAAATTAGAGAACAAAGTGGAGAGGACTTCATAATAATTAATCCTGGAATAAGATTAGCAGAAGATTCAAAAGGAGACCAAAAAAGAGTTGCTACTCCAATAGATGCAAATAGAGATGGAGCAAGCTATATTGTTGTTGGTAGATCAATAACTGGAAATGAAAATCCAGAAGAAAGATATAGACTTATAAAAAAAATATGTTTGAAATGGGGGATAAATATGTTAGATAGAGAAATAATAAATGCATTGTTAGAAATTAAAGCTGTTGAATTAAGAGTTGATAAAGAAAAATTGGTTTACTTGGGCTTCTGGAATAAAAATCACCAATATACTGTGATAATAGACTTACTATGTCATATCCTAAAAATAAGAAAGCAAATTGCAGAAGGTTTTGTTAAAAAGATTAAAGAACTATATCCTAATGTTGACTATATAGTTGGAACAGCTACTGCTGGTATTCCTCATGCTGCTTGGATAAGTGATATTATGGACTTACCTATGCTATATGTTAGAGGTTCTGCTAAAGACCATGGAAAGACTAACCAAATAGAAGGTAAATATGAAAAAGGTAAAAAAAAGTTGTAGTAATAGAAGATTTAATTTCAACTGGAAAGTCTTCAGTTTTAGCTGCACAAGCTTTTACAAGAAGAAGGATTAGAAGTTTTAGGAGTAATTGCTATATTTAGTTATAACCCTAAATAAAGCAAAAGAAAAAAATTTGATGAAGCTAAGATACCTTTCTCAACTCTTACAAACTATGATGTATTGTTAGAACTTGCAAAAAGAAACAGGACTTATTGGAGATAAAGAAAAATCAAATTCTAGTTGATTGGAGAAATAATCTATAATGTTTGATCAACATGTGCATTCAAACTTTTCATTTGATTCAAATGAAAAGTTAGAAAATTACATAAATGTTTCTAATAAGAATGACATTGTAACAACAGAACATTTAGATTTTTGCTAATCCTATAATTAATTATGAAGATAGTTCGATTGAATATTTAAAAGTATATTGAAGAAATAACTAGCTTAAATAAAAAAATATTCAAATAAATTTTTTTCAGGAATAGAGATAGGTTATACTCCAAATTCTGAAAAAAAGAATAGAAGATTTTTTTAAAAAGATAAAAAAATTTTTAATTTAAAAACTTTTATCTATTCATCAAAAATGGATTATATGATTATATGTGTGTCAATAAAAAAACTAATAAGTCTAGAAGCTTTTAATTCAAGAATACTTTGAACAGATGATACAAGCTTTTAGAAAGTTCAATAGAATTTAATGTTTTTAGCACATTTTGAGTATGGAATAAGGATAGTTGATATTTCAGTTACAGACTTTGATAGTTTAGCAAGTAAATTTTTTTAAATAAAATTATTGAACTTATAATAAAAAAAGAAATTGCCTTTTGAAGTAAATACTAAAAAGTATGTATAAGTATAAAAAAAGAAAGTCTATATAGTTATATGATAGAAAAAAATATTTAAAAAAAGGTGGAAAAACTTTTTTACTTTTAGGTTCTGATGCACATAATATAAAAAGACTATGCTTATAAATTTGATGAGGCAAGAAAGTTTTTTTGTTGACTAGAAAATATAAAAAGAAATCATTTTATTCAAAGATAAAATAAAAATGGAAAAAAATTTAAAAGAAATAGTTATAAATAAAAAAAATAGTGGTGATAGAAATTATCTATCATCACTATTTTTATTATAGTTTTACTTATTTGTTTTTGAGCAGTTTCTACAGTTTTTTTGGAGCATTGAACATAAAAAGAGCTCTTAAGTCCAAGGAAACCACCTAATAGAATTCCAATACCTATAAATAAGATAGGAAGTAAGAAAGAATTTTTTTCTTTGTCCTCTTGGAGATACTTCTTCATAATGAACATTTGTATTAGAAGTAACAACTTCTTTTTTTCTATTACAGGTTCTTCTTGCATTTTTTCAACTTTAGGTTGATCTGGAATTACTCTATAATCTTTAGGAGCATTATTAGTTTTTAGTAGTTTCTACAACAGGAGTTTCAGGTTGTAGATTTATTTTTTTCTTCAACAACTGCTTCAACTTTTTTCTTGAACAGCTCCAACTTTTTATAGATTCTTCTTTTTTTAGCTGTATTTCTAGTTCCCATTGGCATTATTCTAACACTGTGTCTCTTAGGTTTTTTTCTATCTTAGATTCAAGTGTTGAATCTTTTGATGCTACAACATAGTCCACTGAAGAAAATAGTTCATTTGAAGCGTAATTTAACATTTCTAGTATCCTTTGCAACTACAACAGGATCAGCTTCAACATTATATCTCTGAACATTTTTCTGGACTTGCTCCAACATTAACTTGTTGTTCATTACCAATCTGATCATTTGGAACAATAGTTACTTTTTATATCAGTTGCATTTTCAGTATTTTTATACTTTCCAACAACTTCCATTGAATTATTATTAAAAGTTTCTATATCAATAGTATTTATTTCAGCAACTGTTCCTTTTTTTCTTTTTCTTTTTTTGTAGGGTTAGTATAAACAACGTCTAATTTTAATCTTCCGTCAACAGAGTATAATTTACATAATTCTTCATTTCTGATAAGATTGCTTCTAAAATAAATTTGCTTTAACTGTTTTTGTTCACACAAGTACGCTACCACTTATGCAGTTCTCTTGGCATATACACTCCTTAATAAATTAAGGAGATTAGCCTTGAACTTCTTGTTATTTCTAACAAGCACAGACTATATCTTATCCCACAGCCTTACTGTTTGGGTCTACTCACTTCCACCAGCTTTGGTGTACTTCCTGTTAAGGAATAGTCGTTGAACCTTACCTTTCGGTCTTGGCGGCTGATTGCCCATTGTTACAACACTTAGGATTTAACCATATGTTATCTAGTATATTTTTTCTGCTTTCGCCACTTTCACATTTATACCATGTTCTCACGTAGGTATTATGTTGTAGTTATACTAGCTTTAGGGTTTTCCAGCAATTCAAGTAGTATTAAATAGTTTATATTCACTATTTCACATACATATTTCTATATATGCTGACTATACTTACACATTTATTATTGTGTTTTTTTAATCAAATTCTAATTTTTAATTTATCATCTTCATAAGCAATGTTACAGAAATCTTTTAATTCAGTTTCTAAATTTTTCTTGTACAACTTGACCATCCTTGTAGTTAACTTCTTCTTTCAATTGACCATTTTTCATAGTAAGTTTTAGAAATTCCATTAAGAAGATTGTTTTTGTAACTGTTTTCAGATCTTAACTGACCACTTTCATAGTACATTTTAGAAATACCTTCTAACTTACCATTTGAGTAGTTACCTTCAGCGATAAGTTGCCCATTTTCATAATATTCTCTTGCAAAACCATCAAGTTTTTCCGTTCTTGTAATTATACTCGACCTTTTAACTGTCCACTTTCATAATAGAAGAACTCGGAACCTTCTTTTTTTCAGTGAAATTGTTTTTTTATCTGGCCGATACCTGAAAATTAGGACCACTATAAATTTCTTTTTTTCACTCATACTATCCCTCCTCTGTTATCACTTTTTTTATTTGCACTTTAATTATAACATTTTTTTCTATAAAAATGTAAATTATATTCTTAAAAAAATAAATAAAAATATTTTTAAAAAGCTATCACAAATTTATAATTAAATTTGTAATAGCTTTATAAAGGTATTAGGACACTTATAATTGATTAGAAGCCCTAAAAGCTTTTTCCATCTCTTCTTGGATCAGCTCCACCTCTTAGTACACCATCTTTAATTGTAACTCCTTGAATACAAGGATATTCTAACCATTCTCCACCATTTTTTTCACTTTATGACCCATTTTTTTGAAGTTGATCAATAACATTTTTTTATCAATTCTACCTTCATAAGTTAATTCACCATAGGCATCATGGATTCTTGGGAAATTAATAGCTTCTTGTATGTCTTTATCATAATCTACCATTTGTATTATAACTTGAGTTATACCAGTAATAATTTTTTTGAGCTCCAAGACCTCCTAAGCTTGCAACAGGTTTACCATCTTTTTAAAAATAATAGTTGGTGACATAGAGCTTAAAGGTTTTTTTATATTCTTGTATAGAATTTGCCTTGTCATGTCCAGTATCAAAGTCATCCATTTCATTATTTAAAAAGAATACCAGTTCCATCTGCAACAACTCCAGAAGCAAATACACCATTAACTGTAAATGTAACAGCAACAATATTTCCCTCTTTATCTATGATAGAGTAGTGAGTTGTTTCATTAGATTCATATTTCCAAGGATCTCCTTCAGTATATTCTTGAGATTTTGTTTCATCTATTTTATTTTTTAAAGTCTTAGCGTATTCTTTATTGATAACACCATTTAAAGGTATTTTTATGAAATCAGTATCTCCCATAAATTTTGCTCTATCAGCAAAAGCCATTTTCATACTTTCAGATAGTAAGTGGTAATATCTAGCAGAACCAGCAGGAATATTTTTTTCATATCATAGTTTTTCTAAAAATATTTAAAATTTGTATGATATGAGCACCACCTGATGAAGGAGGAGCAGCAGTATAGATTTCATATCCTCTATAAGTTCCCATAACTGGATCTGAAATTTTTTTATCTTATAGTTCTTTAAATCTTCTAAAGTCATTTTTTTCCTTTAGCTGCAACAGTAGCTTTTTACAATAGCTTCAGCAACTTCACCTTCATAGAAAGCTTTTTTTCTCCATCTTTAACAATTTTTTTCCATAGTTTTTTTGCTAAATCAGGATTCTTTAGTAGGTCACCAACATTGTAAGGTTTTTCCATTTTTTTAAATATATTTTAGCAGTAGCTGGATATTTTTAAAATATTATTCATTTGATTTTTTTCATATCCATATTCATAATAGCAGAAACTCTATAACCATTGTTTGCTAAGTCAATAGCAGGTTGTATAACAGTTTTTTTCTATCTAAATTTCCATATTTTTTTCTAAAACATATAGGAAACCTTTAACTGAACCAGGAACACCTATTGATTTCCCACCAAATTCTTTATCATCAGAAATAACTTCCCCTTTTTTTATCTACATCCCACATATCAGGATTAGCTCCTTTTTGGAGCAATTTCACGGAAGTCGATAAACTTTGTTTCACCAGTTTTTGCAAAACGAACTATCATGAAACCTCCTCCACCTATTCCAGAAGATTGAGGTTCACAAACACCTAATGCAAATCCAACACCAACAGCAGCATCTATTGCATTTCCACCGTTTTCTAAAATATCTAATCCTATCTTTGAAGCTTCATATCTTGCAGTTGAAACAACGGCATTTTTTTACCAGTAGCATCTCTATCAGTTCTAAGTACATTACCATTTTTATCATAAGGCTTCCATTCATCAGCATAGACTAGGGAGCTTACCAAAGATAAACCAAGTACAACAGACGCAAATAACTTTTTCATAAAAACCTCCTTTAAAGATATCTAAGTGTTACCTACAATATATAACAATTCAAAAATAATAGTCAACTTTTTTTATCAATAAACTGTACTAATACAATTTTTTTATTTATAAATAATAAACATTTAAAATTAAAATAAAGATAATAATATTTTTAAGCTATACATTTTTTTGAAATTTTACTATAAAATATAGTCATGATATTATAATTAAGGAGTGGGTATGATGTTGGATATTCTTATTTATGTCTGTATAATTTTTGTTTGCTGTATTTTTTTAGTGAGAAAAAAATTATTTCCTGAGAAATTATTAAAAAAAGATTTCTCTTTTACAATCTTTATCACTTTATTTTTTTACTAGGAGCAATGGGGTATAAAATAGGTTCTGATGATAGATTAATTTCTAACTTGCATATATTAGGAATAAAGGCATTGGTAATATCAGTTTTTGCTATAGTATTTTTCTATAGTATTTGTGAAATTTTTTTCTATTGGGGTGATAAAAAAATGATCGCAGTTTCTTGTGCAGTTATAATTGGAATGCTTTTTAGGATATTTTTACAAAATCACACTTTGAATTTGATATAGGAATAGTAATTCAATTTGGTTTATATTTTTTTGTTATTTTTTTATCGGTATTGATATTGGAAAAAAATGAAAAATATAATAGGCGATTTAAAGAAATTAAATAAAAAAAGTTTTATTTTTTTACCTTTTTATCACTATATTGTCTTCACTAGCTGGTGGAGCAGTAGCTTCAATTTTTTTCTATCTCTTACTATGCCAGAAACAATAGCTGTAAGTGCTGGAATGGGTTGGTATTCTTTCTCAGCTATAGAACTATCAAAAGTTAGTATAGAATTGGGAGGAATAGCTTTTTTTATCAAATATTTTTTTAGAGAACTATTAGCTATTATATTTATCCCAATTATTGCAAAAAAAAGTAGGAGCATTGAATCAGTTTCTGTTGCAGGAGCAACAGCTATGGACTCAGTACTACCTATTATAAATAGAAGTACTTCAGCAGAGATCTCTATAATTTCATTTTTATAGTGGTCTTGTCATATCAATAGTTGTGCCAATTTTTAATACCAATTTTTAGTTAATATTTTTCTCATTATAGAAAGTTGACAAAAATTAGTATTGAATGATAAAATTGAAGTGTGAAGTAGTACTTAACTAATAAATTGAATTGTGAATATAATAAATTTTGAAAAATATTATACTTTAAGGAAATGGAGTGATACAAATGTTTGAAAGTTGGGCAGAAAATCTTTATGATGAAACTTTTAGTGATATGTTTGATGCTTTAGTAGCTGAATATAAAAAAATGGAGAAATTACTGTTGAGCAGTTAAAAAGTAAATCTAGCTGAACAACAACAAATTCTTTTTAAATGCTTTTTACAGAAGGTGAAGTAAAAATCAACTTATTGTAATGCAATGGTAGATGCTCACCAATATGTTATAGCTTTAATATCTAATGGTAAAATCGTAAAAGGAATAAATGGTTAATAAAGATAAAAAGAGAGTTTTTAAGAATAAATCTTAAAAACTCTCTCTTTTTCTATAGTTAAAAATAAGTAAGTTACGAATGGAAATTTTTAGATAAAAATCAAATAGAATGAGCCGAGCAAATGCAGGAGTGTTTGAGTGCAATGAGTTTCCTGATTTGCGACGAATTCTTGATTTTTTTATCGTTAAGAAATTTACTCAGTAACGAACTATTTTTAACTTTTATTAAATACAATAGTTTAATTTATTTATAATCCTATATTATATTTTTACTGTATCTTTAATTCTTTTTAAAAGCTCTTTCTTTTCCGATTACATAAAGTACATTATATAAATCTGCTCCTTTAGGTTCACTAGTTAGGACAGCTCTTATAGGCATAAATACTTTTTCCTGATTCTTCTTGTAAATCATCAAGTAAAGAGTGTAATAAATCTTTAGCTTCTTCGGCAGTAAATTCATTACTTTCCCATTTTTCTAATTTATCTATAAGTAATTTTATAGCTTTCAATCCCACTTCGTCTTGTAAAAGAGTTTAGAAGTTTTTCTATGCTCTTTCTTTCTTTTTTTATCCATGTCTTCTTTTACTTCTGGTAAAGTGAATTCATCAATAAAGAAGAATTTAGAATTTTTTAGCGATTTCTTTTTAAAGTTTTTTTGCTCCTTCTCTTTCGATAGCAACAATTTTCTTTTAAAGTTTCAAATTCTTTTCACTTACATTTTCATTTTCAAAATATCCTTCTTGTACAAAGAAAGGAATAGTCAATCTTGTAAGTTCACTCTAAATCTTTCATTTTCATATGTTGGTTATTTACCCATCCAAGTTTAACAAGGTCAAATACTGATCCACCCTAAAGTAACTTTATCTATATTGAAGTTATCTTTAAATTCTTGTAAACTGAATATTTCTTGTCCATCGCCATAAGAATATCCCATTAATCCTAAGAAGTTAACTAGACCTTCTTTTAAATACCCTTCTTCTTTATACCAAATTAAAGAAACAGGGTTTTTCTTTTAGAAATTTTTAGATCTATCGTCATTTCTTAAAAAGAGGCATATGTATAAATTCAGGAGCTTCCCCAACCAAAAGCTTTATAAAGTTGGATATGTTTAGGAGTTGAAGGGATCCATTCTTCAGCTCTGATAACGTGAGTTATTCCCATTAAATGGTCATCAACTATGTTAGCAAGGTGATATGTTGGGAAACCATCAGCTTTTAATAAAACTTGGTCATCTATTTTACTATTTTCAAAAACAACTTCTCCTCTTAATCTGTCATGGATTACAGTTTCACCTTCATAAGGCATCTTTAATCTTATAACATAAGGAACTCCAGCTTTTAATTTTTCTTCAATTTCTTCTTTAGTTAATGAACGACAATGTCCATCATATCCAGGAGGAAGTCCCATAGCTTTTTGTCTTTCTCTTAGATTTTCTAGTCTTTCTTGGTCACAGAAGCAATAGTAAGCTCCACCTTTTTCAACTAATTCTTTTGCATATTTTCCATATAGATCAAATCTTTCAGATTGTCTATAAGGTCCGTAATCTCCACCTACATCAGGTCCTTCTGCATAGTCTAAATCTAACCATTTTAAAGCATCAAAAATCATTTGTTCAGAACCTTCTGTATATCTATTTCTATCAGTGTCCTCTATTCTTAAAATAAAATCTCCATTATTAACATGGGCAAATGCAATATTAAATAATGCAATATAAGCTGTTCCAACATGAGGGTCTCCTGTTGGAGAAGGTGCTACTCTTGTTCTAACTCTTTTTACAATCAACACACATCTTTTATCCATCCTTTCATTCTTAAATTTCTTACCCTTTATTTTTATCATATAAATATAGATATTTTTCAAAAATATTTTTTTATAATTATTTTTGAAATCATATTTTTAACTTCATTATATATTTTAGTAGTTCTATCATCAGTAACTTTAGAATTTGGTTTTTAAAGAATTTCTACTTCCAAAAAGGACACTATTCATAATTTGATATTTTTCCATCAGTTGTTATAAGTTCAACTGAATTTCTATGAGCAATAGGAGAAAAGAAGTAGTAAAGAAAAAGAAGATTTTTCCTTCTTTAACTTCAGAAATATCTGAAAGAGGTATTTCTAAGTTTGTTATTAATTTTCTCATTCCAAAAGCTCTTCTAAACTTCTGATAAAAGAAAGTTTTTATCTACATAACAAACTTCTTCAACAATTAAATAATTAAATAGTTCTCTAAACATATTTAGTACACTTACAAGAAATGCAATTATAACAAAAAGTTAAAAAGCATTTTTTTCCTTCATAAATTGTTCGATAATTATTGAACGAGTTTTATCTCCAATAAAAAAAGCCAATAAATAGCGACAAAAAAATAAATGGAGTAAAAGGCCATAATAGTAGTATATGAGCATAAATATAGTAAAAATTTGTTGTCTTCTGGTACTGGGCTAATTTTTAATTCTTTTTCTTTTTCATTTTTCCCCTAGATATTAAATGTATTTTCATTTTTTTGCTTCTGTTATTAGATCTTTTAACTTCATTAAAAATTCTTTTAGCTCTTTCTTCTCTAGTTTCAGTATTTGTATCATTTTTTGAACCCAAACGAAAGTCATTCATAATAGCATATTTTATACCATCTCTTGTTTCTATTTCAACAGAGTTTCTTGGTTTAAAAAGCAAAATGGATTTAATTTTTATTTTTTTCTGTACTTTCTTTAACATCACTAATTTCTCTTATAGGAATTTCAAAACTTTTTATAATTTTTACTTCCTAAGAAATTTCTAGTTTTAGTGTAATAAAAACTTTATTTTTCACATAACAAACTTCTTCAGCAAAAAAATACCATTTGCAATATAAGGCATAGTAGTAAAAAAAGTTAAAAAAATGCCATTAAGCCAGCAAATCCAACAAATATTAGTGCAATCATATCATTTTGAAATAATTCTTTTTTATTCAAAATCATAAAAAGTTGCCATAGCTAAAGCTAAAAATGGTGCAAAAGAAAAAAATATATGCAGACATTTTTCCCTCTTTATTATTTTTCATCCAATGGACGAGCTTTAATTTCTTTCATTTTTAAATACCTCCCATTCTGTAAAAAAACTTAGATTTTTTTCTAACATAAATTACTTAATAGAAACATTATAACAAATTTTTTGATAATAAAAATAGGAGCTATTATATAATAGCTCCACTTTATAAAATTAATTGTTTTTATCCATCTTAAATATGAATTGATAAAATCGTCAATACTTCCATCCATAACAGCCTTAACATTTCCTATTTCAGTGTTAGTTCTATGGTCTTTAACTAAGGCATAAGGTTGAAAAAAACATAGGATCTAATTTGGTTACCCCAACCAATATCAGTTTGTTCTCCTTGTATTTTTCATCTCTTCTTCTTTTTTTCTTCAATTCTATTTCAAGTAATTTAGATTTTAACATTTTCATAGCAGTTTCTCTATTGCTAAGTTGAGATCTTTCTTTTTGACAAGTAACAACAACTCCTGTTGGAAAATGTGTTATTCTTACAGCTGAGTCCGTCATATTGACATGTTGTCCACCAGCTCCACTTGCTCTATATGTATCTATTCTAATATCAGCAGGATTTATTTCAACTTCCACATTGTCATCAACCTCTGGAACAACTCCACAGAGGCAAAAGAAGTATGTCTCTTTTGTTGGCATCAAAAGGTGAAATTCTAACAAGTCTATGAACACCTTTTTCAGATTTTAAATAACCATAGGCATTGATACCTTCAACTAAGAATGTAACAGATTTTACTCCAACACTGTCGCCTTCCATAAAATCTAGCTCAGATACTTTTATAGTTTTTTAGATTACACCATCTAAGGTACATTCTATAAAAGCATATCAGCCCAGTCACAAGCTTCTGTTCCACCGGCTCCAGAATGTATTGTAACTATAGCATTATTCATATCGTATTCGCCATCTAGTAATAGATTTACTTCAAATTCTTCTATATCATATTTTAAAGCTTTGTGTTTTTTCAATAAGTTCATTTTCAAAAGAAGTTTCCCCACTTTCAACAAAAATCTATTAAAACTTCTTCATCTTCAACTTCAGTTGCTAATTTTTCATATCTTGAAACTATATTTTTTCAAAAATTCATATTTTTGATAATTTCTGAACTTTTTCTTTTATCAGACCAGAAACCATCTTCAAAAAGTAAGTTTTTCTAAATCTTTTATAGTAGTTTTTCTCTTTTTCTAAGTCAAAGAGACCTCCTAATACTATCAGTTTTTTTCTTTCATTTCTAAAAATTCTCTTTTTAATTTCTAAAATATCCATTCTTCCTCCTTAATAATTTTTTTCACTATTTTTTTAAAGTATTATTGCCATCGCAGTTGCATATTTCTTCGAGTGTGAAATAGCAATTTCAATTTGATAATTTTTCTTTTTACTTTGTATAATTTTTATTTAATTTATCTGAAAACAATGACATAGGGTTTTCCTAAATCGTCATTTAATATTTCTAAATCAGTTAGAGCAAATTCTCTAACTCCAGTTCCAATAGCTTTTTGAGATAGCTTCTTTAGCTGAAAATATACCAGCATAAGTCTCAGTTCTATTACCTCTTTTACAATATTTTCTATTTCTCTTTGAGTGTAAACTTTAGCTATAAATCCTTCTTTTGAAATAGCTTTTTCTATTCTTTCAATCTCAATGATATCATTACCTATTCCTACTATCATAGCATTTTTAAAGACCTTTCTAGTATTTTCATTAGTAATTCTAACAACATCTTCATAACTCATATTTTTAAGTTCAGCTATTTTCTTAGCAACTTCCTCTGTGTATATAGGCTCATTTCTTTGTCCTCTATATGGAGTTGGAGCCATATATGGACAATCAGTTTCAATAACTAGCTTTTCTATAGGGATTTCCTTTACAACATCAACTAGTTTTTTTGCATTTTTTTGAAAGTTAAGACTCCACCTATACCTAGATAAAATCTATCTATCATTCTTTTAGCACTTTCAACAGAACCAGGGTAACAATGTAGAATTCCCTTTACATCTGGGTATTCATTTAAGATATTTATTGTGTCTTCCATAGCTTCTCTTGTGTGTATAACAACAGGTTTGTTAACTCTTCTTGCTAATTCTAATTGTCTTCTAAAAATCTTAAATTGTTCTTCTTTAGGTCTAGTCATCCAATGATAATCTAAACCAATTTCTCCTATAGCTAAAACTTTTGGATTTTTAGCAAGCTCTTCTAATCTTTTTTCAGCTTCATCACTATATCCTTCAATTTCATCCGGATGAAAGCCTATTACTGCATAAATAAAAGGATATTTATCAGCATATTCTACACTTTTTTCACTACTTTCTAAATCAAATCCTATATTTACTACGAAATCTAATTTTTCTTCTATTCTTTTAAAAACATCTTCTCTATCAGAGTCGAATTGATGTAAATTTAAATGAACATGTGAATCTATGATTTTTCATTTTTATTCTTCCTTTCAAAAATTATTTTTATTCTATTATAGCATATAATAGAAAAGGATTAATTTCTATTTTTAAGAAATTAATCCTTTATATTTTTACTTATTCATATTTTTAATAATGTTAGCTAGTCTTTTCTTCATTTTTTTGGTAAAAATGTTTTGACTATCAGTTGTTGGTGTGTACCAAGGTTTAGGAACCGAAATATTGTTGATATTTCTTTTTCTTAAATCTATAACCTCTTCTTGCATATAAAGTATTTCTGATTATAGCAAGTTCGCTAGAAGAGAAATTATAAAGATAAGATTCATTTCCTCTGTTGATTACTTCATCATAAACCTGTTCTAAAAACTTGTAAATCATAGTCATCATAAGCAGAATATTGTTGAGTATTTTTGTACTTGATTTACAGTATTTTGTTGAGGAGCAACATTGTTGTTTGTCTCAGGAATACTTTGTGGAACATTAGTATTGTTCACTGGTTCAGGAACAGTTGTTACAGGAGTTTCAACTGGAGGAGCTACTTCTGTTGTAGTAACTGGCTCAACTACTGTTGTTTGAGGTTCAGGAGCAGTTTGATTAGTGTTATAATTAACTTGAGTATAATAATTTTTAGGTCTCTTTAAACCTCTTCCAATGCTTCTAATAAAAGAAATTACACCAGAAGCTAAGAAAATCCAAAAATATCAAAGTTATTCCTAAAATAATTAATTGAGTTTTAGTACCAGCTTTCATACCATTTTTTTCTTTTTCGGAGCCATGTTTATATTAGTATTTTTTAGCTTGATTGTTGCTTTTTAATTCCTCTTGGACTACTGGTGTTATAGTTGTTGGTGTTACATCATTTGTTTTAGGTGCTTCAATGTTTTCATTATTAAGTTCTTGTTTTTAAATCATCATTATCATTCAAAATAATCCCCCTTATTAATATTTATGTTTGTATTATAACATTTTTTTAAGAAAATGAAAAGAAAATGAGAATATTTTTAAAAAAAGTAAAAAAATAAATAAATAAAAAGGTAAAAATTATTTGTTAAAATTAATTAAAAATAAAAGGTACTATAATTCTAACAATTTATGCTATAATTAAAACAAATATATTAATACAGAGTTATTTTTGATGGAGGGAGAAATTAAAAATGAAACTTGTAGAAGTTATATTTAAGGGAGAGAAAAGTTTGCTAAAAAGTTCTGCCAAAGCATTGAGAGGTTTTTGGTAATTTTTTAGTGAAATAGTAGAATTTCATAATCACTTAGATCAAATAACATTCAACTATCAAACACCAAATATTCAATACAGAGTAGTTGATGGAAATTTATCAATACTTGGGATAAAATGAAGGTGGAGATATATTACTACAATCAATAGGTAAAATTAAATTAGATGAAATAATTTTTAGAAGGAATTGATAATAAAATATTAGAAAAAGAAATTAAAATAACTTTTCCAGAGTTAGAAATTAAAAATGAAGAATTTAATTATAAGTTTGAATCATTTTGGATAGCTTTGAATGAAAAACTATAAAAATATAAAAGAGGAGAATTTTTCTTTTGATACACAGTTAAGAAATAATATTCTTGAATTTTTTAAGTCTTGTGGAGTACAAGCTGAGAAAAGAATTATTGTAAGTGGGAATTTTTGAAGAACATAAAATAATAGAGAAAGATACAACTATTTTAGGTTTTACTGGAACGTTTAAGACTAATGTTAATTTGCCAGAATTAATTGCACTTGGAAAAAAAGAAAAAAAGTGTAGGTTATGGATTAATTAAAAGGATAGAACTATGAAAAACTATACTAATAAAGACTAAAAAAAGAAGAGATAGTACTAATAAAAATTTAGAAAAAGGAAATACAGGAACAGCTATTAAACAATAAGATTCTTTTAATAGATATTGATTTAGAAAAACATTGAATTATTAATTAGTGATGAAGATTTAAATTTTTTTAATTAATAAAAATTTTTAGAATTTAAGTTAAACGATAATTTTTATCTAAATAAAGAAAAAAATAGTGATTCAAGAAATAAAGCTACTAGATAAAGAAAATGAAAAATTTAAAATTAAAGATAATAAAGTAGCTATTATTTTTTTAAAACTCCTGCTATTTTTAAAGTAGGATATAGCTTTTTAGATTTTTCATTTCAATTATTATTTTTTATTGAGCTGTAAAAAAGTATAACAGAATTTTTTTAAAGATAAAAATTGAATTAAATAAAGAAGAATTAGAAAAAAATAAAAATAATAAGACAAAGTATAGAAAAAGGAGAATTAAATTCTTTTAGTGGAGAAATTGAACTAGATTTTTTTCAAATATCTCTGATGAAGAAAAAGAAAAATATGAAATTCTTTTTATATTTTATGAAATTGAATGGAATTGAGTTACAAGTTTAAGAAATTCTATGGAATGATTGAAATAATTTAAAAAAATTTTTTTATAAATGAGGAGGGATAAAATGGCAAAAATTTATTGTGGCTATTGAAACAGTAAAGATCAAAAGAATTTTTTTATTTTCAACAAAATAAGTTGAGGGTAATTAGAGGGGCAAGCTATCTATTAGATTATCTAAATCAGGTGGAAGTGAAAAATTCTAAAAAGAAAAAGATAGAGTAAAAAGAGGAGATAATTTATATAGGTGCAGGAAATGCTAAATTTTTTGTTGAAAGAAGTACTAAAGAAGAAGCTGAACAAGTTGTTAAAGAAATTATAGCAGAAGTTAAAGAAAAATATGAAAAAGAAGCTCCTGGTGCAAAAAAATTGTAGGTGTTTATGTTGAAACTCAATATAAAAAGGTGAAAAAGTAAAGAAGGAAAAGAGGTATGGAATGATTTAGATAAATTAGGAGAACTTACTGCTATTGAAAAAGTAAAGGTTTTTCTACTTTTAAATATAGATTTACCAAATATTGAAAAATGTGTATTGAGTGGAACTGAAGTTGCTGAAGTTAGTTTAGAGCATTTCTCAAGGGATTTAGAAGATTTAGGTTTTAATATCAAAGATAATAATTTAATTTTTAAAGAACTTAGTGATACAGAAAGTTGTTCTATTGGACTTAGAAATTTAGAATGGCAAATCAATAACTTAACTAAAGTAACTGGAAAAACAATTGGAAAAATTTCAGATGCAAGTTTTAGAAAAATACTTTTTTCTAATCTTTAAAGAAAAGTCGATAAGATTGATAATGTAGGTTTCTATAATACCATAAAAGAATATATTAGAGATTATGAAGATTATGAAAACTACGAAGATTCAACTATTCAAGATTTCCAAGATACTGACAGTTTTTTGGATTGATGTACAGTGATGGAGATGGATTAGGAGATTTTTAAAAGGTTCAAAAAGATAAATTTATCAAACTTCTTGATAAAAATGATAATGCTGAAGATTTATATTTAAAATTTATGGGAGAATTTAGTGAGGAGTTAGATAAGACTACAAAGGAATCTCTTAGAGATGTCTTAAAAGAAGTTTTTTGAAAAAGCAGATAAAAAGATAAATGGGAAGTGAATTTTTAATAGTTGGTGGAGACGATGTTTGTGCTGTCTTTCCTCCAAACTTAGTTATGGAAATTTCTATGAAATTTCAAAAAAAGATTTGAAGAACAGATGGCTATTGCAATGAAAAAAATAACAAAAAGATATAGGAGAAGATAAGAATACAAGAATAACTTCATCTTCAGGAGTTATAATTGCAAAGGCTAAAACTCCTATGTTTCAACTTTTTGAACAAGCATTACATTTACAAAAAAATCTGCAAAAAGAAAGAAAAAAAGGCAATTGATAAAAAAATCTTAATAAAAACAGGATTTATCGATTTTCAAGTTATTGGTTCAGAAGGCTGTGTTGACATTGATAAATTTAGAAATAAATTTAATGGAAAGAGAGTTATGGAAAGACCTTATGCAATTGGTCTTGAAAAAGAAGATGATTTTTAAAAAAATATAGAAAATTTATTAATTCTTATCAAAGAGATGAAAAAAATATTAATTTTTCCATCTAATAAATTAAGATATATTTATGATTTAAAGGCGGATAATAAAAAAAGAAAAATTTTGAAAAAGATGGAGCTTATAAATATACTTTCAAAAAAATGGATAAAAACTCAAATAAACTTTATTAAGAATAGATTGGGAATAAATCATAAATCTGAATCAAAATGAAAAATTAGAAAATGATTTTTATAGATGACTTTGTTAATATTTTTTTGATGTTTTGGAAATCTACAATTTCATTGATTAAGACTAAGGAGGTAGTAAATTAATGAAGATAAATTACACAGTAAAACTTCTTCTACCAGCTATAACAGCTTCCCTAGGTACAATAGGAAAAGATATAGATGTAGAGATAAAAAGAGATAAACAAGGAAAACCATTTTTTTAGTGGGAAACATATAAAAGGAATTTTAAAAGAAAGAGTCCTTCAATTCAAAAATGCTTTAAATGAAGATTCTGATTCTTTTTATATATATTTTTAAGTGAAAAAGGAAATTATTTAGAAAAAAATGATTTTTCTAAAATTATTTTTCTAATTTGACTTTTAAAAAGATAATAACGAAAATTGGAAGTAGATATGGTATAAGAATAGATAGAAGAACAAAAACAACTATTCCACAATCTTTATTTAATTATGAATTTTTAAGAGAAAACAATGAATTTGAAGGAACGTTAACGTTTAAAGATGAAATTGATAAGGAAGATTTAAAGTTTATCCTAGCTTCGTTATTTCATTTAGACTTTATAGGGGGATTAAAATCAAGAGGACTTGGAAAAGTTGAAGTTCTAATTGAAGGAAAAGATATAAAAGATTTAGAGAAAAATTATAAATAGTTTGAAAAAAAGAAGAAAAAGAAAATTAATAAAGATAAGATCAATAATGATTTAATTAAATATTCTTATACATTAACATTGGATGAACCTTTTAATATTAAAAAGCTAGAGAGCTTGGAAACCATATTGAAGTAAAAAAATATCTTCAAGGTTCAACTATAAGAGGAGCATTAATTGAATTCTTTGTAAAGAAGGAATTAAATTAGATGATATCTTAAAAATTAAAAGCCTCTGATGCAACAAAAAGGTAAAGTTTCTTTAGCTAGTCTATTTAAAACTAAATATCAAATACCTGGAAAGGATAAAGTAGATAAAGCTCAAAACTACTATAATTGAAATAGGAGGAGTAAAGTTAGAAAAGGTATTCTGAACAAGATTTTTCTATCATTGGAAATGAAGTTAGTGTTAAAATAAATTCTAAGACAAAAATCTGCTGAAAAATGGGATGTTATTTAATAGTGAGTATCTAAGTTTGTACGAAAAAGATAAAAATAAAAGAGTATAAAAAATTGAATTAATAGGAGATGTTGAACTTCCAAAAAGAGCTAATCAATAAAAATCAAGTTTATACAATATACCTTGGAAAAATTAAAAACAAAAGGGTTTTGGTAAGGCTAATATCATTTTTTTAAAGATTACGTCGAAACAAAAGAAGACTTGATTCAAGGATAAATAAATTCAATGAAGGTATTCCAGAAAATGAAAAAAAGAAGAATTGAATAATAAAAACTTTAATTACTTTTTGACTTACAATCAGATATGATTTTACCTTTTAATGATATTTATGATGCTCAGGGACAATTTAAAATTCTTGCTGGTCTATCAGGTAAATTTGAATTTAATTACAGAAGAAGCTTTATAAATACTGCTAAGTTAGAAGGATATAATATAATAAATAATATTAGAAAAATTGATGAATTAATCTTCTGTAGAGGTTCTGTATTTACCTTTGAAGTTGATAACTATGAAGAGGAACTAGAACTTTTAAAGAAAAATAGAAAAAATGGACTAGGACTTAGAAAAATGAAGGTTTTGGTAGAGTAAAAATATGTAGCTCAAGGGGGAATAAACAATGAAATATCCTGATAGAAAAGAAAAGAAAATTGAAATACCCAAAAAGAGATGAAAAATTAAAGTAGAGAAAAATTTTATCTTTTAGAGGAAAGAAAGAAAATAAAAAAGAGTTTTTTTGATAAATATATAAAAACTAATGAATTAAAAGAACAAATGGAAGGACTTAATCCTGCTCAACTTAGTAGATTTTATTCATTATTAGAAGATAGAAAAATTTTTATAAAGATAGCAAGGATATTAAAAAGTTTATAGAAGGACAACTAGATAGGGCAAAGGTCTTAGGGGAAAATTCTCCAGTAGGGAAAAGCTAAAAAAATTCTATACTTACTATAAAGAGAACTTTCTAGAAAATGAAGATATAACAAATTCAGAAAAAGAATAAAATATATTTGATATTATTAAAAACTTATTTTAGATATATTCTTGGAATAAATAGATTTGATGAAAAGCTTAAAAATAGATTAAGGAGGGAAAACTTATGGATTTTTTTCAGTTTTTAAAAATAAATATTTTTATTGAGGGAGAATTAATAGTTTTAACGGCATTACATATTGGAAGTGGAAAGGAAGAAGCTGAGCACGATGCACCTTTTTATGAGTGAAGATGGAAATTATTATATTCCAGGCTCTTCTTTTAGAGGATATATGAGAACAAAATTAGAAAGATTTTTTGTTAGATAAAAAAATAATTTCAAATTTAAAGATAAGAATACACAAGATACATTAAATATGGCTGATGTTCTATTGTTATTTGGTTATACTAATCTTTTTGCAGAAGATAAAAATGTAAATGAAATTGAAAAATAGGTTAGAAGAAAAATTGAGATTCAAGAAGAAAGAAAGAAAGAATTTTTCAAGTATGGCAGGAAGAATTCACATAGCAGATATGCCAATAATTTCAGAAGTTCACTCTGTAAGAAGAGATGGAATAAAAATAAGTAGAGATACAGGTGCTACAGAGGCAGGGGCTAAATTTGACTATGATATTATTCCTGCAGGTTCTAAATTTAAATTTAGTATTGAATTAGAAAATATTGAAGCTTATCAACTAGATTTAATTGCATTAGTCCTAAAAAGATATATATGATGAAGGAGATTTATTTTGGAGGTAAATTATCAAGAGGTATTGGAAGATGTAAATTGGAAAAAGTTAAAAAGTTCAATATGTTGATAAAAGTAATTTAAAGAAATATATTTTCGAAAAATGAAAAACAGATATGAACAAAAGATTTTTTTAGCTTTTAGTAATTTAGAATTAATTGATTAGGAGGGGATGAGGAAGAAGTTTGTAAATGTAAAAAGAATTTTTAAAATTAGATAATAAATTAGTTATAAAAATTAAAAATAATTCCTCTTTCTCCTCTTACAATAAAATATTCTCCAAATGATAGAAAAAGAAGAAATAATAGAAGAAGGAGTAGATGTTTATACAGGGATATTAACGTCTGAGAAAAGGTGGAAAAATTAAAAAGTAATAAAGGAGTTATTGAGGATAAAAATGAAGTAAGAGAGGGAGAAATTTATATTCCAGGTTCTACTTTAAAAAGGTTTGTTTAGAGATAGATTTTTTACTGCTTTTTAACGATAATAATATACACTGATAATTTATTTTGGGTTTAGTGAAAAGATAAGTCTAAAAATCAAGATTTTTATAGAAGATGCTTTTTATCAAATGAAGAACTTAGAGAATTATTTTATAAAGATATAAAAAAAGCATTGAAAGAAGTAACTTCTACAAGAGCTATAACACCTATAGATCATTTTAGTTCTAAGACAAAAAGTTCCTTTTACAATATGAATATACTATGGAAAATTTTTGTGACAGAACTAACTATAAATAATGCAACTCTAAAAGATTTACAAGCAATCTATTTTTTTAATAAGAGATAGTATAAATAAGGAAATTAGAATAGGAAATTCAAAAAGTCGTGGTTTTGGACTTGTTAAATTTAAAATAGAAGATTTAAAATATGAACAATTCAAAAGTAAAAATGATGAATTAGGAAATATTTGAAGAATATTTTTAATATCAATGATAAAAAAGTATAAAACTAGGAGATAAGTATATCAAAAATCTTTTTATTTGAAGAATGAGTTGAAAGATGTTGATATAGAAAAATCCTAATAAATTTATAGTTGATCTTTTTGAAATGGGAAGTGAATTAATGGAAGAATTTAAAAGTCTATCATTAGAGGAGATTAAAAAATAAAAATTACAAGTACAAAGGATTTGTATTTAGTTAGTGTTGATTATGATAATGAAAATGGAATTAAATTAGAAAAAAATATAAAAACTTCTAATTTAGATAAAAATTTTAGAAGAAATTAAAGATTTCTATAAATTATATATTTTTAATGAAGATTTTATGCTAACTGTATTTAATTTAGGAGATAATGAATATAAGTACAATAAAATTACAAAGTATGATTTTAATATGAATGAAGAAGGAAAAGAAAAATAAAATTTATCTATATGAAAGAGTATGGAAGATTAGAAGTAAGAGTAGGAAAAATTGGAGAAAGAGAAGTCATTCAGTATACAAAAATTTGAGGCGAAAACTAATGGTTGATAATAAAAATTTTTAGTTATCCATATAATTTTGTTTCTCTTGGAAAAAAAGGAAGATGTAAAAAGAGAAAAAGACAAAAGGAGAGCACTCTGGGAAAATTAAAATGTACTCTAAAAATTTAACTCCTTTGTTTATAGAAATAAAACTGATGTAAAAGAAGAAAAAAACTTTAACTTTAAAAGTTGAAGGAACTGAAAAATATGTTATTCCTGCAAGTACTTTAAAAGGGAGAAATTAGAAATATAATTGAAGTTTTAACAACAAGTTGCATAAAAATGTTGAAGAAGAAAGACTAGATCATAGAGAAGAAGCTGGAAGTAGAACTAATGTTTTTGGAATTATAAAAAAGTTTCCTACTACTAATGATGATGGAATAATTATTGAAGCTAATAAAGTTAAAGTTAATAGAAATAAAGTTTTTATTTAACTATGAACCAGGGTTTTTATCAAATAACAGTAGCTAATAACTCATTAGTTAAAGATTATATAAGAAAAAGGGAAATTAACACCTAATTATAAAAAAAGGAGAAGATGATCCTAATGCAATAAACTCTATTGATGAATTTAATGAGATTCAACAAGGAGGAACTTTAAATGCAACTTGTGGGTATCTTCTTTTATACCAAACAAAAATATGAAAAACTTTTAATTCCTGATGAAAAAGATCATGAAAAAATGTTATTCTTTTCTAAGGCTGATTATGATGATTTATTATATTTAATAAAACAAAGAAAGGAAGCTGAAGAAAAAGCCTCCAAAAAGATAGAGAAAAATTTTTATATAGATGAATTAAAAGAAGGAGATACTATTATTTTTGAAGTAGATGAGAAGGGTAAAAATTAAGAACTTTTCTTTCTCAGAAATTCCAAGATTAAGATATAAGATGAGCCCATTAGATTTAGTACCAAAAAGAATTTCACCCTTGTACAACTGAAAATTTATGTTTTGTTTGTAGGATGTTTGGAACAACTGGAGATAATTCAGAAAATGAAAGCTAAAAGAAAAGAAAGAAGAAAAACTGTTGCTATGATAAAGTAAAGTTTTTATTTCAGATGGAGTAATCAGATAAAAGCAGATAGAAGAAAAAACTATTGCATGATAAGTAAAAAGTTTTTATTTCAGATGCTCTATTAGTTAATGGAAAAATGGAAATATGAAGAAAGTAACTTTAAACCTCTAGGAGAAACCCTCATCCTTCATTAGCAAGTTTCTATTTAGAAAAAAGGAACTTATGATAACCAAACTTCTCAGATAAGAGGAAGAAAATTTTATTGGCATCATAAAGATAAAAATAAAAAGCTGGAACAGGATACAGATCTTATTTAGAGAATATTAAGAATCAGCGAGCAATAAAATGTAGTTTCAACAATTCATTTTTAAGACCACTTCAAAATTTTGAATTTGAAACTTTTTAAAGATTTAACTGATGATGAATTAGGAATTTTACTTTTATTCTTTGAACTTGAAACAAAATTTACTTCATAAGTTTGGTAAGGCTAAAGCGTTTGGTTTTTGGAAGTTGTGAAATAAAAATAACTGATTGTTTATTAGAAAGTTCTGAAAAATATAGCTCTTTTAACAAAGTATATAAAAATTGATAAAAGAAGAGTACTTAAAGATTGTTAAAGAAAAATATAAATTAGACACTGAGGAAAGAAAAGAAATTAAAGAATTAAAAACTATTTTAAAATCAACTATAATTTAGATTTTAGTGAAACTGCTTTTTCCAACAGATTTCAAAAAAGATAGGTTTGGGAATATTAGAGGAGACTACAAAGAACTCTTTAAATTGGTTTGTTAATAAAAAGAGAGAAACAAACTTTTAAATTACCACATATATTAGATTATAATAAGAAATAAAGGGATAACATAAATTAATGGAAAATATGAAAATAGATTACAAAGATAATGATAATATAGTAATATTATCTGAAATAACGAGAATAGACTGATACAAACTATTGGAAAAATTACTCAAAATTGAAAGAGAATCTGTTGAGAAGGGTATAGAATTTATCATATTATGTTTCAATAAGTGATAAAAACTATATTCTTCTTAATGGAGAATGGTTACACTTTTAAAAATAGAGAAGGTAATTTCTATGCACTTGAGAAGAAATGTCAAAACATATAAAGAGTTTAAGACTTTCTTTAACAGGAGAATGTAATTATAAATGTTTCTTT
>BNJT01001374.1_pt1 | contig 144011 bp, 274 predicted proteins | sample 8540491 | NCBI WGS metagenome assembly BNJT01 (sample SAMD00202455, study PRJDB9452) | human saliva metagenome | host: Homo sapiens
CTGGACGGTGTCTGGGAGGTGGAGACCAAGGTGCACAGTGCACATCGTTCGTATTTAGTATCCCTACCTGAAGCATTGACGGCGACAGGGTGCACTGGGAGGCGCGTAAACCCCATGGCCCGATGAGATACCCACCCTGGACTGGGGCCTGCCGGGTGGCAGATCAAGCCGCGGTGCGCGAGAAAGTGACAAGCAGTCGGCCAGGGAGGGTCTGGATCTATAGTAGAGTGGTGCCGTCGGCGGTGCTATCAGCAGTAGTATCAGCAGTGGTATCGGCGCGCTATTCTCATGGGCCCCGCAGGTACCGTCGTCGGCGATTGGCTGGCGCTGTGGGTGGCGCTGTGGGTGCGCTATCGCGAATACCACGGTTTATGAGGGGATTTCGATCTCCTCGCCCGGGCCATCGGTTCCCTCGCCGAGAACCACGAAAGGGGAGCGAAAGCGGAGATTAGAAGGAACTTATCGATGCGGCTCTCGCGGTAAGGTCGATGAGATCTACCTCAAGCGGCTGGCCGGCGTGCGCGACGGTACCTACGATCACTCAAAAGCTGAGGAGAGACGGGCCCCAGATAAGGAGTACGCTTGGGTGGGAGCATCATGGTTCCCGACGAGAAAGGTGAGGCCGTGGCCACCGCAGAGTGTGGACAGCCCACCGAGGGTCAGCGCTGGTGGAACTCCTGACCGATGAGGAGCGCCAGGAGTTCGCGAGGACCCAACCCTGAGTGCCATCAGGAAACCTCGACGGCATGCGAGGAAGGTTCGCGTGAGTTGAACAGAAAAGTTCTTGAGGATGAGCTTGAGCAGGCCGGGAAAAGACGTGGAAAGATGCTACCGCTGATACTGAAGATGCCAAAGAAAGCCAAACGCAAGGTACGACGATCTGAAGAAGCTCCAAGAAACTGCTGTAAGGCCAGCCAGGACCACTTGGCTGCGGCCTTGACACATCTGAGGTGGAGACGTCCGTGCGATCGTCGCGAGTGGGGACGTCGACAAGCCCAGAACATCGGCACTGATGGTTCCCGGGATCAGCACCACGGCGCGTGGCAGCATGAACTGACAGCCTCGCGGAGCCAACACGCTTCGCAATGCCTCCGAGTGCCGATGTCACACTGCAACCGTGGCTACCTCGGCTACGACGCACCACCCAGCGCCAGCGCTCGAGGCAGAACGGCAGCTTTTTGCAGCATCACCAGCACGGAGACTGCCGATAAAGCAGCACCTGGTTTCAACAGGTTCAACGAGGGACTCAAAGCTGGCAGGAATCTCGGGAAGGGATCCACACGGGATCGGTGTCTTTAGCATTCCTATGGTTTCCACCATGGCAGGGTACTGCCACGCCGTGATGAATCGGGGCTGATACGGCGTCTTCGGGATGCACAGCGGATCCCACAGGAGGGCGTGCCGACGGTGTGCATGAGGTACAACGTTTCCGACGGGAGATGTGACACGCAGCAGTGAATGGCGGGGACTACGTCGCTGGTAGTGGCTCGTGATGATTTTGGAAAGATCCGAACTCGCTCGGCATCAGACATTTCTCGTCCAGCGATGGCGGAGCGCATAGTGACTACTGGAAGAGAAGAACGGGCAGGCTACCAGAGTTCACTGAGGACGCCGCTCAGAGCCTCAACGGTGAAAGATCCGTCCGTCGGATCGTCCGACAACAAAGGCAGAAGCCGCCACCAAGGAGACTGAGCACCCACCGTCGGCGATGTGCTGCGTCGGGTGAACTGGCGCGAGGGATCCGTGACAAGATCTGTGGTCGGGTCACGGATCCCTCGCATTCCACAACAATAACAGCACCCCCTTTCGGAAATAGGTGAGGGTGGGTTGCGGCTCAGCGCTTCATGCCGAGTCGTGTGAGAGGTGAGCATGGGCATGCAGGGGAGTCATTTCTGAGGGGTCGCGGGAGACGGTCGGGTCCAAGAAGCCGGGCGGATGCAGGGGCCGCTGGCTTCTGTGGCGAGAAGCTGGGCAAACGTCTCAGGCCCGGCGGGCGTGCTCACCGCGAAACTGCTGGAACAGGCGAAACCCGCCCGCAAGAACTCTCCCGTGTCACCGAGTCGGCGCCCGGCCTGACCCTGGAAGGCTGGACGGAGTGCTCGCAGCCCACGGGCTCGAAGCTAGATAGCGATCGCGTCCTCCACCTCCTCGAGACGGCGCATTGTCTCCGGCGAGGCCTGTGGGGTGCGCTGCGGTTCTGGAACAACGCCCGGCGCATGCCGGCGCCCGCGACCGGTTCAAGGAAGCGATGCTGGCGGGGATTCCAGCTCGGGGAAAGACTGATGGCGGCATCCGTCATCCTCGCCCGCAAACCCGGGCGGCGAGCCTCCGATGACCACCGACCTCGTCACCGACGACGTCACCCCTGGTGCGCGGCGGCAACACCCTGATCGACGGCCTCGACGTGGTGGTCGCGCTCGGACAGACCCTCGCCGTGACGGGAGCCTCGGGGCAGGGAAAACCACGCTGCTGAAGGCCATCTCGGGTCTCCAGCCTGCGACCGCGGTTCGGTGACGCGGCGAGGGGAGCGGCTGGCGCAGGTGTTCCAGGAACGGCTGCTGCCCTGGTACAGCGCCCGCCGCAACGCACGTCGCCCTGGTGGTCGGCGGTGAGCGGACCTGATCGCCCAGCAAGTGGCTGGCCCGACGTCTCGACCTTCAGCGGTGCCACCTGTATCCCCGGCGGCTGTCCGGGTGGTGTGCGGCAGCGGGTCGCGATCGCGCGGGCCATGGCCGCAGCACCCTGCTGCTCGTCGAGCGAACCGTTCTCCGCCCTCGATAAACCCCTCGCCACGGCCCTGCGAGGCCGACCTCTCGTGCGGCTGCTCGCGGAACGGGAGGTCGTGACGGTAACGACCGCCACGACCCTGAAGAGGGCCGACGACGTCTCCCACCTCCACCTTCACCTCGATGGGCCGCCCGGCACCTGGCGGCTCCACCGTTTCCTGGAGAACCCGCACCCGATCCCGAAGAATCCACCCCCACGAGAACATCGCGGAAACGTCGGTCCCTATTTCACCCCTCACCGGACTCAGCCTGCTCGGCACCGCGGGCACATGGCTGCCTGTTCCGGTGGCTAAAGTCTCAACGAGGGAGGTTCGACGTCCGCCTCAGCACTGGAGACCCTGCGTACGTCCACGTCACTACCCTCGCGTTCATGGCTCCCATGGCCTCCTTCGGAACATTCGGCTTAAACTCGACGGTCTCGTCGGGAAGACCGACGTGCAGAGCTGGGCCAGCGTCGAGCGTGATGAAGTCGCTGGTCGTGGAGGTGGCCGAGACCGACTTGGTGGCCACTCTCCTGCGCCGCGGCGGACCTGTTCAACAAGCGCCTTCCCATTCGGCTGGTCGCGATTGACCGTGTGGGGATGCTCTACATCCTCGGCCGGAGGGGTCGTCGGCGCAGGGCATCGAGCTGAAGGGCGAGAGGTGCGTCCGCTGGCAACAATGCCGGCCTGGTCTTCCGCTACCTGTTGACCCGAGGCGGCATCTCTCTCGAGCAGGGCCGACGGCATCGAGGTCGGTCCTACTGACCGGGCGGGCTCGTGAGGCCCTCATGTCCGGGCAGGTGGAGTGCGCGGTGCTGCCTGTTGCACGTCGCTCACGATCGCGCAGAAGCAGGCCACACAGTCCGGGAAGGAATACCTGGAACGCACCGCCAGCCTGCAGGAGGCATGGGCCGGGTCACCGGCGGCGGCCAGGCACGTTTTCCCGATGGCCGGTGTGGTGATGCCCCAGAAACTCTCGTCGACTCCAACCGGGCGCTCGTGCTGCGGGGTGCTCAACGAGACTGGAGGAGGCGGTCGCGAAGGTCAACGCACTCGATGAGAAGGCGGTTGCGGCGATCACCGCGAAGACTGAGGTGCCGGAGGCCCGTGGTCAGGACGGTGATCGCGCGCTCCCAGCTCGACGTGGTGCCGCGCAGCAGGCCAAAACCGAGCTGGAGGACTTCTACACGCGCCTGACCACCCTCAGCGACATCGTCAGCACGATATCCCGCCGACGACTTCTGCAGCCGACGGGTGAGCCCGAGCCGAGAACGAGGCACCGCGCTGGCGGGTCGTGCTGCTGTGGTGGCTGGGACTCGCTCTAGGTGCTGCTGGCCTGGGAGGCGGCGGCGTCGTGGGTCAGCCCCGCTGCGTCCTGCCCGGGCCGCGGCCAGCCTGCGAGAGCGCTGCTGGGGTTGATCCGCGACGAGGCTCGGCACCGAGGTGCTGCTCACCCTCCAGCGGGCGCTGGGCGGGCTGGGGATTGCCTGCCTGGTCAGGTTTGCCCTGGGGGTGGAGCCCGCAGCGCCATGGCGGCCCGTCTGAGGAACTGACCGCGTCCTGGGCGCTCAGCTGCTCATGGCCATCCGCCGATCGTGATCGTCCGTGGTCGGGATGCTGTGGCTGGGCCCCAGCCCGTCGGTGGTGCTGCTGGTGGTCGCGCTGGTGACGATGATGCCGCTGCTGGTCACCAGCCTGCGCGGCTGCCGTCGCAACGTCGATCGACCTGTGTTGGAGATGGCCAGGCTGTTCCGCTTCGGCCTGGCCAGGGGCACGGTGCGGCGAGGTGATCATCCCGGTAGATGGTGCCGCCGGTGCTGTCGGCGGTGACGGTCGCCGGTGGGGCGAGTCGATCCGGTTGACGGTGATGGCCGAACTGCTCCAGCGCCACCACCGGCCTGGGCGCGGAAGGTGCAGCGCGCGCACCACCTGGAAACCGCCGACGTGTTCGCCCTGTCGGCGGTGATGGCTGCCCTCACCACTGCTGGAACTTGCTGTTCCTGCGACTGAGGAACCGCCTGGCCCCGGACCGGTGACCCGGCTCCGGATCACAGGGAAGTGCACGACGTCGAGACAGCCGCGACTCGGTACCCGTCGATGCAGCGCGGCCTCGGGACGGGAACCAGCGGCACCTGCGGTCGTCACGCGGGAATCGCACGCGACCCAGGGAAAAGGTGATCAGGTCCGCGGCCAGGGGCGGCGTCGGTTCCGCTGGCCGGTTCGGTGGCCCTCGCGACCGCGTGTTCTCGGCGGGTCGGCCAGCCGTCGCGCGATGGCTGCGGTTGAGCATCTGGAAGCGCTGCTCATCGAGGGCCCTGGATGCCCCACGCAGCGAGGTCGAGGCCTGGTCGCGTTCCGGAATCGGGCGGCAGCTGCTGCCCCAGCGTGACGCGCTTGCGCCAGCCTGTCCTGCTCGGCGCCCTCCAGGAATTCCAGGCGCACCAGGGCGCGACACCCAGCAACCGCTTAGCAGCGGCGACGCGGTGTTCAGGTCCGCTTCTCCAGCCTAGGGAGGAGCCTGCTTCCGAGGGCAGCGGGGCCTCGTCGTTCAAGGCCCGGGCGACCCTGCCAGCGGTCCAGGAGCCGCATCACCACCGCCGCATGTCCCGTGTCCCGCTGCCGGGAGTGCCGCGGTGCACGGCAGCGCCGTCACGTGCTGTGGATCCGGTTCCAAAGAAGCGGTCGCGGGTCGTGGAGGATCGCCCAGCCAGCGGGTCGCGTGCTTACGCATCCCGCAGGATGTGTGACGTGGCCGCCGCGGCAGCCTGGTGGAGTGGGCGGGGAAGTGTCGGCCTCGATGTGAAGACAGGCTTGCCTCGTCGGGTTGACGCAGTCGGTGAGGCAGCCGGCGCGGATGGTGAGGAGCTCGCGACGCAGTACGCCGAGCCCGGAGGTTACCCCGAGACGGGTTTCCGCGACCTCCAAGGTCCCCAGGGCCTCACCGATGCGACCCGACCGGTGTTCCATGTTCGCGCGGGCGGGGAGGAAACGGACACAGCAGACTGCGGCGCGATCGAGGGTGTGCCGTACCGGAGCGCGAGCCGGTCGGCGTCCTCCAAGTGACCGGCTCGGCTGAAGGCCAGCAGCAGGAGGACGCGGGTGCCCGCTTCGTAGTGGTCGTCCTTGCCGCGCTGGTTCTCGGCGACTGCATTCAACAGGGCGGCCACCACCGCATCGAAGAGACCGCTCGGCCAGCAGAGCGGCCTCCCGAGGCGAGTCGCCACGCCCACGCGTCCGGCGTCAGTGGGTCCGTGAGCGGCGATGGCCTGCCTGTCGGATCCACCGCGTCTGATCTGGCAGGCTCCCAGCTCCAGGCGCGTGGGAGCGCAGCTCCTGCGACGCGGCGGGCAGCCGGCTCAACAGCACGGCCTGTCGGGCGGAGTCGCAGGCGGGTGAGAGCGTCGGCCTCGCCGCGGTGCCGCTGGATGCGCGCCTCGGCGCGGGAACGCCCTCGATCGTCTCGTCCAGCGACCCGCCGCGAAATTCGAGCAGGCGGCGCTGGTGACGCCAGATGGCCTCGGTGGCCTCGTCGTTTCGGCGCGCGCACGGTCGAGGCTGAGCGCTTTGGAGATGCTCATCACTGCCCTGTCCTTCCACACGGAGCGTATCGGGAGACGAGACCGGGTGGAGGCGAACCAGATCCGTGCCGGAAAACCTCGGACAGCTTGTCGCGGCCCGGAAGGTCGGCGGGCATCTCGAAGGTGCGTCGACACGTCGGAGGCAGGGGCCAGGCCGGCTAACTTCTCGAAAGGCCTTGCGCAGGTACTCGGCGGCGTCGATGTTGAGGGGCTCTCGGTCCACATGGCGTAGGGCGGGTTCTGAAACGGCTTGTCCTCCTGCACCGCAGGGAGGTCCTTGGTGGCCAGGTGTGTCTTCAGCGCGTCGATCTTCTCCTGGTAGGACTGGCCGGGTGATTCCACCAGCGCGATGACGTCGGGATTGGCGGTGGCCAGGCGTTCCCCAGTTCACTGATGGTCAGGTGTCTTCGACGTCGGCGGTGGCGTTCCGTTCCGCCCGCGGCCTCGATGATTGCCTGCGGGGCTCCGTGCTTGCCGCTGGTGAACACGTTGTCTTTCTGACGGGTCGAAGACGAACACCACAGAGCTTCTTCTCCAGGTTGCGCGGCCCCTGGACGGCCTTCAGGCGGGTGTCCATGTCGTCGACGGCTGCCGTGGCGACGTCGCTGTGTCCGGTGATGGTGCCGAGGTTGGTGATGTCGGTGCGGACTGCCTCCACGGGTCGACGATGCCGCGTTTGGTGGTGTCCCCTGGCGGCGCGACTCGGTCAGCAGGTAGGAGGGATGCCCTTCTCGGACAGGATGTCGGGGTTATCTTTTCCTCGGAGAACCCATAGTTCCAGCCTGCGACCATCAGGTCGGGGGTGTTGGCGAGGACCGACTCGAGGGTGGGGTATTCCTTCGAGACGTCGTTGAGGGCAGTCGATGGTCTCGGCTCCGTGCTTGGCCTTCAGGATCGGGACGTCGCGGCCCATGCTGCTGACTGCGGTGATCTCCTTCGCACCGCCGGCTGCCAGGGCGAGGGCGATGATGTTGCCGTCGTTGACGTACATCTTCTTCGCTGTGGAGGAGGGTCAGGTCCTTGCCGCAGTTGGTGACGGTGACCTGTCCGGAACCCTCGGTACAGACCGCTGCTGGAGTGGTCGGCTGGCTGGGAGGAGCAGGCGCTGAGGGCGATGAGGGGGCAGGGTCAGCCAGGTGGCTGCCCGGGCGCGGCAGGTGATCATGTGGTCTCCTTGTGCTTGTTGATCGGTCGAGATCGGGCGGCACGAGGCCATCGATGACGAGTGCTGCACGTCGCCGACCGCCGGGACCTGTCTGGACTGCGCACTGAAGGTGGACTCCAGATTCTCGGCGGTCATGACTTCTTCAGGCGTCCCGGCGGCGTGTATTCCCCGTCGGCGAGCATCACGATCCGGTCGAACCAGCCCATGGCCAGGTCGAGGTCGTGGATCGAGGCGAGGATGGTGCGACCGGTGGCGCGCATGGTCTGCAACAGATGCGGCCGGTGATGTACGTCGAGATGGTTGGTGGGTTCGTCGAGCAGCAGCAGGTCGGTGCCCTGCGCCAAGCCCTTGGCGAGCATGGCGCGACGCCGTTCGCCGCCGGAGAGGTGTCCGCAGCGCCGGTCGGCCAGGTGCGTCAGTCCCACCATCTCCAGGCATTCGGCGACGACGCGTTTCTCGTTGGAACCACCGACCTGCCAGGGCATCAGATGTGGTAGCCGCCCGAGGGCGACCATCTCGGAGAGGCGAAGGTCCTCGGGTGCGGCCTCCTCCCTGAGCGACGAGGCCAATAGCCGGGCTCGTTCTTTGGGGCGGAGCCGGGAGATGTCCTTGCCGGCTATCTTCACGCAACCCGTCGTCGCGGGCCTGATGCCTGCCAAGACCCGCATCAGGGTGGATTTGCCGGCACCGTTGACCCCGATCAGGGCCGTCATGGTGCCGGGCTGCACGTCGAGATCGATGCCGGAGACGATTACCCGCCGCCCGATGGAGCAGGTGAGGTTGTCGGCTTTGAGCGCGGTCACGAGCCACCTCCGAATCCGTAGTTGCGGCGACCCATGACGATGAGGAAGACCGGTGCGCCGATCAGGCCGGTGACCACACCGAGCGGCATCTCGGTGGGGGCGACGATGACGCGGGAGATCACGTCGACCCACAGCAGGAACAGTCCGCCGACGGAAGCGGCGAGTGGAAGTAGTCGGCGGTGCAGGGAACCGACCACCATGCGCACAGGTGCGGGATGACCAGGCCGACGAAACCAATGCCACCGGACACTGCCCAGCACTCCGACCAGCACCGCCAGCAGCACGAAGAGTCCCTGGCGCAGCACGCCGACGGGGATGCCGAGGGCCGCGGCGGCGTCGGGTCCCCAGGCCAGTGCGTCGAGCCAGCTGCTGCTGAGCAGCAGCAGCGTCAGGCAGATCAGCACGACGCTGGTCGCGAGCGGGAGCCGGTCCACTGTGCGCCGGAGACGCTGCCGAGCAGCCAGTGCAGCACCGATTGGGCGGCGCGCGGGTCGGGTCCTTTGAACACCAGGAAACTCGCGATGGCCGAGAACGCGGAGGAGAGCACCACCCCGGACAGAACCAGCCGAATCGGGGTGAGACCGCCCTGAGCCATGGCCACCAGGTAGACGGCCACGGCAGCCCCCAGGGCCCCGAGCAGCGCCCCGATCGATGTCGACCACAGCCCAAAACCAGACAGGACACCGAAGGTGATCACCGCGGTGGCGCCGACGAGGCGCCTGAGGAGACGCCGAGCAGGTAGGGGTCGGCGAGGGGTTGCGCACCAGGGTCTGTATCGCGCAGCCGGCGATGCTGAGCCCCGCGCCGACGACAACTGCGAGCAATGCCCGGGGAAGCCGCAGGTCCCGAGACGATGGTCTCGATGGCTTTGTGTTCGCTGCTGACTCCCTCCAGCCTACTGACGATCACATCCCAGATGGCCTTCTGATCGAGAGCTTCGGAGCCAATGTTGACGGAGTAGACGACGCTCACTGCGGTGAGCGTCAGCACCACGATGACGATGGGCAGGGTGAGATATTTCAGCACCCTGCGAGCTGGATTCAGGCTTGCCAGCGAAGCTCCACCGTCCACGAGCCTGTTCGCGAGGCTCTGAGCCGATACAACGAAGCTGCGGTCTTCGGACTCCGGATCCTCCTCGCCTGTGGCCTTCCGGAGTTTTTCCCAGTGGCGTAAGTCGCGGGTTTGTCACCGTCACCGCTGCGCGTCGGTCCCGGATTCGCACCGGGTTCCCCATGCCCCAACAGGCCAGCTTCACGACGGAGAGCTAGCAGTTGAAGATGGAATTTGTCGCATTGTCGAACAAACCCCGCGTCACCGGTTCAACCGGTGACGCGGGGAGAAAGACGTGGGAGCAGGAAAGGGTCAGACGTCGAGGCCCGCGAACAGGTCGTCGGCGGGACCGTCACCGGGGAAGGGAACCCCTGCGGCCAGCCGGTAGGCCTCGCCTGCTCCTTCGACGGTACGCATGAAACGGAACATCTTCCACAACGGATGTTCTGGATCCACCTGGCTGCGATGGGCCTCCAAAGCGGCCTGACACAAAGTCGGTGCGACCCCGTAAGTCACTGCTGCGATGTGACGCGGGTCGATGGCAAAACGGCGACGCATGGCCTCCTCGTCTATGCCCTCGGGCAGCGGCATCCCCAGCTCGCAGGCCTTCTCCGCGGCCCGGAGCCACGCCTGTGGGTTGTGGGTGATCCACAGAACCCGGCTCACCTGCCACGGCTCCCCAGGTCGGGCCGGTACGACGACACCCCGCCAGCAGCGTGGCGTACATGGTGACGCGGTGCGCCCTGGATGTGGTCGGGGTGACGCGTAGTTACCGTTCTGATCGTAGGTCGCGACCACCTGGGGTCGGCGGTCGCGGATCAGGGGTGACGAGGTGGTCGGAGGCCTCCAGCAGGTCGGCAGCCCAGAACGCCCCGTCGGGAAGTTCGTCGTGGGGAATCACATGGCCCTCGTCGTCGGTGGCCATGCCGGAATCGTGGTACCTGCCCTCACCACCCAGCCACACGTGGTCGGTGACACCGATGATGTCGAGTGCTGTGGCGGAGTTCATCTATGCGTTTCGCGCCCAACTCCTCGGGGCTGTAGTGCTCCCATTCGGGCACCAGGATTTCTCCCAGCTCACCTAAGGTGCGGTGACCAGCGTCACTGGGCGCCCTCGTCGACGTAACGCGACATGGTGGCGGGGATTGCGACGATTCGTCGTCGGGGTGAGGCGTGGACGAACATCAAACGGCGATCAGACACGGGGAAAGGATAGTCGCCGGGGTGGACAGGGCGGCGGTGCTGGGAAATGTGCCTCGCCCACTGTCTGGTTGCGGGTCTGCGCATCATGACGAGAGTGCTCGCAGCCAGCCCCAGGCCGATCACTATGCAGGACACTGATGCTCACCACTGCCCCGAACTCGAACTCCTGTTTCGCATGCTCTGGAAGATCGAGTCGAGTGCCAACAGCATGATCACCGCGTAGAGGAACCGTCAGCGTGAGCTGGGTGATGACGGCGGACAACAGCACCGTGCGTATCCCCGCCCCGTGAGGAACGTGATCCCGGCGATGAGGGAGAGTGATCACGGCGAAGGCGGTCGCTAGGGCCAGGATGAGCAGAATGATGAATGCGCCGTTCATAGATCTGAAAGCTCTTTCCTGTCTCATGCATCCTGACGGCGGCAGAAGGACGATGATCGCTGGGAACAGCCCCAGGGAACCACTGATGATTCCGAGTACTGCTGCGGCGGTCGCCGGCCCGGGACGTTTCGGGCCACCAGGTTGGATGGCTGCCCCGTACAGGTTTGACGTCTGCCAGGGTGGCGCCATGTTCTGGGGCAACGCGACATAGGGAGCGGGTGATGGCGCAGGGGGCGGTCCTTGGGGCTGATCACGCTGCTGGAGCGGCGGGTTGGCCAGGAAATCAGGGCCTGGAGGCATCGGGTCGGAGGAGGTCACGTAACTCATCATGAGCCTTTCCGCCTGAGCCGGTACGCGGGCATCAACTGTAACGATCTGTTGCGATCTCTGACGTCATCCTCTCGGATGCCCGAGGAACCAATCGTCGCTCGTGGGTCGTAGCGGTCGCCGTCGATCCACCGGCTCCTCGGAAAAACTTGATGGCCGTCCCGGAACTGTTCCGGGACGGCCACCGCTGTGCAAAACTCCGAGGTCAGGACACGGAGTCCTTCCACTGCTTCGTCTCCGGTTTGGACAGGTTCGTGAGGATGGCTATCGCCAGGCCAACCCAGTGCTTACACGTAGGAACGATCCGGCATTGGGTGGGGCGTTGAGCGTTCGAAACGCTGAATGTGAGGAGCAGGTCTGCTGCCACGATCACGATTTGCGCGATGGCGCCGGCGCGCAGGAGCGTGTAACCCTTGCCGCTGCGGAACTGGATGCCACCCACCAGGAGGATGACCCCGGCAACGATCATGGCCACGGCCAAGGCGTAGGTCATGTTCACGGAGACCATCGCCTGGGCAGAACAGATCCCGGTCTGGCTCTGCCCTGGATCTTGTTGAGTTCGCTCTGAAGGCCTGCATTGAGAACCAAGGTCAGGAGGGCGGATGCGATGCCCAGCGCCCCACTGACGATGCCCAGCGTGGACGCGGTCTTCGCCTCCTTCGGGTGCTGACGAAAGCCGCCGGGCGGGCCAGCTATCCTGGGGGTGGGGTTGTTTCGTAGGGCGGTCCGGATTGGTTCATTCGTGGGCCTTTCTGCACGGGTCCATGCACCAATACGAAACTGTACTTTTACTCAATGGGCACGTGCTCTCGAATCGACTTCATGTGCCCGGCGGTGTCAAGGGGTTCCCGCCCTTTTGATGTGATGCGGTTCGGAGTCAGGGGAGGGGTCAGGAAGCCTGTTTCACCCACTGCCGCGTCGCGAGCCTGAGCAGCAGGATGAGGATTACTGATGGACAATCCCAGGCCGACCAGCCCGTAGGGACGGCGATCACCACCATTCCGATCGCCGTCGAGCTGTTGAAACTGGAAGAACGTGTGCTGGCGAAGAACTGCGCTCCGATCAGCATTACCGCGACAATGAGTGCCGTCATCACCGTCTGCGCGATAACCGAGGACAGCAGAGCTTGTGCACTGCCGCTCAGGAAGCGGATCCACAGACGAGGAGACCGGTGACGGTGGCGATGAGCGTCGAGGCACAGGAACCATCGAGGTGGCAGCGGCAATGGGATCCGACGAGCTTGATCTGTCGGCGAGGGCGGTGTTCAGCCCTGCCAGGAGCCAGGAAGACTCCCAGTGAGCCGCTGATGATGCCGAGGACAGCCGCGGCGGTTGCGGCTACGGGTCGTTTCGGAGCGCCCATGGGTGGAAATGCGCCATCGGTGACGGTGCCTGTCCGTAGGTGTGTGGCTCCCGTACAAAGGGAGGTGTCTGTCCGTAGGGTGCGAAATGGTCGGGCTGTTGTTCATGGGCTCTCGGTGGCGCTCCGGCGTATGACTGCTGTAGCGCTCCGGGAGGCTGGAATGACGGCATGGCGGCGACATCGGGATCCGAGGGTGGGATCGAGGTCCGATGGTTCATCGTGGGCCTTTCAAGTGAATCGTCAATTGTACCGTTACTGACCTCTGACTGTCTGAGAATGGGGAATCTCCGTGAGATGGCCCAGAGTCCTGGACATGAGAAAGGCTGGCTCGATCAGCGAGAGGCGGTTTGACAACGTGATTCCGTCGATGCTCGTGTCATGATGTCCCACATGGACGTTTCCTGTATGGCCCCTGTGCGGCTGAGAACTGGGGAACGCCGAGTGGCCGCTCGGTGCGCACCTCACCGAGGACGGTGCCACCTTCGCGGTCTACGCGCCCGATGCCAGCCGGGTTCAGCTTGACTTCTTCCCAGGCCCTGAGGCCGATGCTGTCGCATCCTTCGTGATGTCGGAGGGCCCCGACGGTGTCGTGGCGAGCTCAGGTGCGTGGCGTCTCCGAGTGCGACCTCTACGGGTTCCGTGTCTGGGTTCGAACTGGCCCTGGGACCCCGCCTGGAAGCCCGGCAGCTCCGTTGGTTTCGTTTCTGACATCGACGAACACGGCAACCATTCTCAGCTAACAAGGTCATGTTCGACCCCTATGCGGGAGATCACCCACACCGTCTGCTCCGATGCGATTCTGGAGACTGGTCTTGATGGCGGCGCCTTCGGCTACCGAGCCTGACGACTACTGCGCGCGCCCCGCCGAAGCCGACACCGCCCGCATCGCTCCCAGGGGTGATCCTGCGACCCACCCGTCCGGTGTTCACCAAACCGAGATTGCCCGGCGAGAGGCAGCCATCTCACGAGGCCCTCGGTTTCGCAGCTCGTCGGCCACCCCTCCATCGTCAAGCTCGGCACGCTGCTCAGCAGCGAACCCGGCTTCGAGGATGTGATGAACATTCCGAGGAGTACCTGGGCACCTACCGGGGCGTCGGCATGATGGCGCCCTATCTGAAAGCCCTCGGCATCACCACCTTGGAGCGCTGCCCATCCACGAGACCAATCGGTCCGAGTCCGCGCGTGAAGGACATACGAACTCGTGGGGTTACATGACCCTGTCGTTTTTGCTCCCAACCGCAAATACGCCTACGACAAGTCGCTGGGCGGGCCGACGCGCTGAGTTCAGCAGATGATGGCCGCCTTCCATGAGGCCGGGCTGGAGGTGTACCTGGATGTCGTTTACAACCACACTGCGGAGGGCGGCAACTAGGGTGGCGACCCGAACACCGTCGGATTCACCTCCCTCGGAGGGTTCGCCGCCGCCGAGTACTACGTGATGACGGCGTCACACGCGCTGGTTGACGGCGCGACGGGCACCTCCAACCAGCTCAACTACTCCTCACCCGTGGCCCAACAGCTGGTGCTCGACTCGCTCGAACACTGGACGGTCGAGATGGGGGCCGACGGCTTCAGTTCGACCCTAGCGACGGTGCTCGGTCGCAAACCGAACGACGCCGACCGCGAGGACTGGGACAACCAGAAACGCTTTTACACCGACCATCCGCTGCTGACCGCCATTGCCGAGTTCGCCGAGGACCAGCATATTGAGGTCATTGCGGAGGCGTGGAACTAATGGGATACGGGGTCGGTAATTTCCCGCAGGGCTGGGCCGAATGGAACGGTCGTTACCGTGACGCAGTGCGTCGTTTCGCGAAGGGCGACGGTAACGCCATCGAGTTCCTGGATGTCGTCAACGGTGATCATGCGCATTTCGCCGACAATGGCGGACCCCAGAAGACCATCAACTTCATCGACGCCCACGACGGTTTCAACATGGCCGACTTGGTCAGCTATCAGAAAAGAACAACGACCAGCCCTATCCGTTCGGTCCTTCCGACGGTGGGTCGGACGACAATCTGTCATGCGGATTGTGGAGGGTCGCAGGAGCTGCGGCGGCAGCGGATCCGCAACTTCCTGACCATTTTGTACCTGTCGCGCGGGGTGCCGATGTTCGTTGCGGGCGATGAGTTCGGTCGCACTCAGAACGGCAACAACAACCCATGGGAGATCGACTCGGTGGCGATGTGGAACAACTACACCATGATCCCCACCAACGCCCCGCAACAGGTGCCGGTGGCGCCCGGCGTGACCGATGCGTCGTACCACGACAACCTTGGCACCTTCGAGACGGAACCGGGCGTCAACGGACTGTTCCGGTTCACCAGGTTCCTCGCGCATTTGCGGCAACGGCACGAATCGTTGCAGCAGAAGCAGTACGGCGACTTGGTGCCCGACGATCGTGACGTGTCCTACCTGTTTCACACCCCTTCAATGGAGGGGTATCCGCAGGACGGGGACCGGGCGCTCAGCGTCTACATCAACTCTCCCGGCGACAACTTCCTCATGATGGTCAACATGGCCGACGCTCAGGTCACGTTTAACGCGCCGACCCCCGCTGAGGGCAGGGCGTGGCGCCGGCTGATCGACACCGGAGTCTGGGCCGAGCCCGCCGAGAATTCCTGGCCCGAGGGTGAGGGCATGGTCCTCGACGGTGCGACGCAGGTGCAGCCGTGGTCGGTGGTGGTCTGGCACGACTCTCCGGTGCTCGCTGGCGACGCTGGCTGATCCAGCTCTGCTGTCTTTCTGCAACCGGGTCGCGGTGGCTTCGCGGGAGCGCCCGGCCCGGTTTTGTTTGGATGACGTGCGGTCGTGGAGGACGCGCCCTTTGTAAAGTAAATCCAATCAGCGTTAGCCAAGGGTTGCGCGGGAACGTCCTCTCGGAGCTGGGTGAACCGGACTGCGACGACGGGATGACCCGTGCCGAAGCCGCATCCACAGGCCAGGAGGATTCCATGCGTCGTGACACCCGATCCGCCCTGCTGGACGTCGCGCAGCAGCGTTTCGCCGTTGACGGTTTCCGCAGGGTACCTCCGTCCGAGACCTCGCCGCCGCGGTCGGCATCAAGGAAAGTTCCGTCTACAACCATTTCGCCAGCAAACAGGCGTTGCTCGACGCGCTGCTCGCCCGCATCGACGAACGCCTGGTCGCGGTGGCGAGGCGTTTCGGAGTCCCGCTCGGCGATCCGGAGGACGCCGCGCCCGTCTACGAAACCATCACCCTTGAGCAGCTGGGAACCGCTGCCGGCGGTTTCCTGGACGTCTGGGTGCACGACCCGGACGTCGTCGCCGCGCGTCGCGTTCTGACCCTCGAGCGGTACCGCACCCCGGAGGCTGCCCGGTTGCTGCGTGAGCTGACCGTGGAGCGTCCGCTGGCCTTCCAGGCGGCTGTTTCGCCGAACTCATCCGCAAGAAACGGTTCCGCCCCCGCAGACCCGAGGCCCTCGCCCTGGCCTTCTGGGGCCCGATCCTGGCGATCCTTGCCGCGGCGGAAGAACCCGGTCGCGAACCCGAGGCGCAGCGTCTGCTGAGGCTTCATCTGGAGCATTTTCGAGGCCGCCCATGTGGTGGCCACCGACGCTACAGGGGATGCCATGAAAGGCCGTTCGGGGATGTTTTGCTGGGGGTCGCCGTCTTCCAGATCCTCTCGACGCTGCTTGGAGCTGTCGAGCTGCTGGTCGTGCCGCAGTGGTTCGCCCCGCTGCTCGATTCCACGGCGTTTGCGGGCCGGTACGTCCCGGCCGCGCTGCTCCTCGAGGGTGGTCGTCGGTGGTTTCCAGTGGGCTGCCGCTCTCGTCCATCTGCGGATGAAGCGATGGCTTCTTCTGGGGCATGCGCTCGCAGGGACGGTGATGCTCGGGTGGATCGCGGGCGAATGTCTGGTGCTGGACAGGTTCCTGTGGCCCCATGCGCCGTGGGGCGGTATGGGCCCTCGTGCGCGCTGCTGCTGGTCCTGGTGCTGCTCGGTGTCCCTGCGGCCGTTGCCCAGCTCAACCGATTTCGGGGAGCTATCCCTCGCCGACTCCCCGTGACCGCTGGGCCACGCCGTCGGGGCCGTACGGCCACGGGCCGGTCCGCGGGATGGAGATGGCGGTCAGATCGGTCAGGTGCTCCGGCGCGAGGCTGAGTGATGCCGCAGCCAGATTCGCCCGCAGCTGCTCGACGGTCCGGGCGCCCAGGATCGCGGTGGTGACGCCGGCTGCGCGATCACCAGGCCAGCGCGACATTCGCCGGGGTGGGTCGTTGTCGGCGGCGATCTGCCGGAGGGCATCGAGGATCTCCCACGTGCGCTCGTCGCGGGCGATCCGGTCGTAGGCCTCGATGCCGCGCTGCGGGTTCTCGCCCAGCCGGGTGGCGCCCGCCGGGTGTCGTCCGGGAGTACTTGCCCGTCAGCCAGCCACCTGCCAGCGGTGACCACGCCATCACACCCAGTCCCGCGTCGGCGGCCGAGGCAGCATCTCCCACCTCGAGCCTCGCGGCGCAGCGAGCGAGTACGAGGGCTGCAGCATGACGGGTGGCGCAACCCCCGCGCGTCGCAGGCCCGCACGGCCCGTTGGATCTGCCATCCCAGGTAGTTGGAGATGCCCCCGTAGCCGATCAGGCCGTCGCTGATCGCCCGGTCCAGGAAGTCCATGGTTTCCTCGACGGGGGTGATGGGATCCCAGGAGTGCACGATATAGAGGTCGATGTGATCGACCCGCAAACGGCGCAGGCTCTCGGTGAGTGCGCGGCGCAGGTGTCGCCGCGACGCCCCGAGTGACCCGCCGAGCGCCGACGTGAAACGTCCCTTCGTCGCCAGCACCATCTCCCGGGTGATCTCCTGCGGTCGGGAGCGGAGCCACTCGCCGACGATCTCCTCGGAAACGCCATCGGCGTAGACGTCGGCGGTGTCGATGAAGTTGCCGCCCGCCTCCACGTAGGTGTCCAGCATCGCCAAGGAATCCTCAGCTGGGGATTCCGCGCCGAAAGTCATCGTTCCCAGTGTCAGAGCCGAGACCGAAAACCCCGCTGCTGCCCATTCGCCTGCGTTCCATGTCTTCCCCTTTCCTCTGCCTGTTTCGATCCCATGCGGGTGAACTCCTGCGCGACCGTGAAAGCGAGATCTGGTGTGGGGAGGGCGCGTCGAGTCGGGTTCCGATTTCGGAGGACGGCCTGGGCGGCGCATGGGGGCGGCGTCGCCCGGCAGGCGGTAGGCCCGTTTCAGGGCGTCTCGGGCAGGTACTCGATTCTGTGCGTTCACCGACCGCAGGTCGTCGGAGGCCCAACGCGCCAGGGCCGTGTGCACGGATGGATCGAGCCGAGCAACAGCTGTTTGCGCTCCGCACGATCCGCGGATCTCGGGGTCACTGATGCAGCGACCCCGTGTTGACTATGGGTGTCGCCCGCGAGTCGCCGCACAGCACCACCAGGAGGTTGGAGACCATCGCGGCCCGGCGCTCGTCGTCGAGGACCACGACGTCGGCGGCCTCGAGCTGGGTGAGGGCGTCCTGGACCATGGAGACCGCGCCTCGACGATCTTCTCGCGGGCCGCGATGATGGCGGCGGGCTGCTGGCGCTGCAGCATCGCCTGGGCGATCTCGGAGGCGTAGGCCAGCGACGAGATCCGGGTCTCGACGACGCGCAGCCCGGCCACGCGATCCGCGCCGCTACCTCGTCGGCCATCTCCTTGGCGATCACCTCGGTGTCGCCGCGCAGCGTGATCGTGGTTTCCTGGTTGTCGTAGGGTGGCTCATTGCGATGTGCCGAAGCGCCGCCTCGGACTGGACACGCACGAAGTCGATGTGGTCCTCGACGGCGTACTTGGCCTGGGCGGTGTCGGCCACCTGCCACACGACGATGGCGGCGATGTTGATCGGGTTGCCGTCGGCGTCGTTGACCTTCAACTCGTGGGTCTCGAAGTTGTGGACCTTCACCGAGATCTTCTTCTGGACGACGAACGGGACCACGAACCACAGGCCGGGCTTGCGGACGGTGCCGATGTAGGAGCCGAGGAACTCCAACACCTTCGCTTCACCGGGGCTGAGCATGCACACCCCGGAGGCGAGGACGGCCAGTGCAAGGGCGCCGATCCCGATAAGGATCGGCCCCAGGGGCAGGTTCTTGATGATGGACTGTTGGACGCCCAGGGCGATCAGTCCGGCGGCCACGACGATTCCCAGCAGGCCGACGGGGCGGGCATGGTCCAGGCCCGCGCCCTGCACGTCGACATCCGGGTGGAGGGAAGCGGAACGTTGGTGGTCATGTCGAGATCCTTCCTGATGATGTCAAAATGATATCAGATTTTTAGCCCCGCGTGCTGGGCGCGACGAGACCGTGGCGTGAGCCGCACTTTCTGGAAGGGTTCAGGGGAAGATTCGAGTGCTCGGGAGGAACGCTCTCGTAGCGTCCTGAGAGGTTGAGGACAGGGTGTGTGACGCAGCGGTGTCGACGACCTCCTCGGTGGCCGTTACATCCCCGTTTCCGAGGTGTGAGACGTGACCGTTCTGCGCTGAATGAGGGTGTTGAGCACCGTTGCCGCGGTCTCGGCATCCCTGACGGTGATCACCAGGGGTTTTCCCTCCACCCGGGCGATGCGGAGAGCCGGGCCCTCGGCGGTGACGAAACCATCCGTCGTGCCGTCGAGGGAGACGCGGCGTCCCCAACCGCCGGAAATCGCCCAGGGGTATGCCGTGGTCGATGTCGCGCCATCCAGAGCGCTCAACGGAAGGCTGACCCAGCGGACAATGCCGAGGCCGACCACCCTGATCCCGCGAAAGTCGATGATTACCCGTGAGTGGATGGCCAGCGTCGAGACCACGCCAAGGACGGCAAGCGCCAACGCGACGATAGCGGCGCTCCAGTGTCCCTGCGCCGCGAGAATGACGGCCATCGATCCGGCGGGTACCAGCAGGATGGGAAGAACGATCCAGATCATCCTGCCCGTGGTGGTGCGACCGGTCCAGGCGATCCGATCGCCCGTCCGGGCTGGCTCGTTTCGTCGTGCGGAGGGGCGGTTAGCGCCACGGCTTCTCCCGTGGGGTGCGGGTGACGAGCCAGGTGAGTAGTCCGACGCCGATTCCCACCCCGGCGCCCACTCCCAGGCCGAGGCCGGGCGATGCGTCGCCAGCGGAGGCGGAGTCGCGTTGCGCGTGTACGACCAGGGTCATCAGGGTGGCGATGAAGGAGCCCAGCCCGGCTGCGACGCCACTCATCCGGCGCCCTCCAGGAGTACTGCTCCGAGCCCGATCGCTGCCGAGTGGCAGGAGTAGGGACAAGGCTGTTCCCGTCGCGACGACCCCGGTCAGGATCGGTGAAGCCGTCCGCCCCTGCCATTGGCTCCCCAATGCACGGCGATCTGCGCGGGCAGTTCGTCACGGATCATCCAGACGGCCAGGGGTGAACCGGCGGAGAAACAGGCGGCGACGACCATGGGAATGAGGATCGCGCGGCGTCGACGTGACGACGGGCGTCGTGGGGGGAGGGTGGATCCGGTGTTGTATGTGGTCATCGTGATGCAGTCCTTTCCCGGAACATGTGGACGAGGTCGTCCAGCGGGATCCCGAGCCGGTTGCTCTCCGCCAGCGTCTGGGTGATCAGGTCGCTGAGTCGGGAGAATCCTGGCGTCGTCGCGAGCACGACCGCTCCGCGCCCCTTGCGCAACTCGATGAGTCCCTCATCCCGCAGCAGCTGATAGGCGCGCAGCACGGTGTGCATGTTGATGCCGAGGGCCGCCGCCACCTCTTTTGCGGAAGGCAGGCGTTCCTTGGGCTGGAGGCCTCCGTCCGCGATGGCCCGCCGCACGGAGGCCGCCACCCGCTCGAAGAGCGGAGTGGGCGACGAAGGGTTGACCCGCCACAGCATATTTCTATGTTAACCAGAAATATGTGGCTGGTCAACAGGGTGCTGAACGGGCCACCCGGCCTGGACATGGTGAACCGGATTGGGCCGGGCCGCCACGAGAAAGCGACCCGGCTCAACCCATGTGGAAAAGGAGTGAGGCGTTCAGCCAGCCAAGGACTTCAGCGCCTCGAAGGACGTGCGGGCATTGTGGATGGGCCTCACCGGGGCGGGATCCTCGTCGAGCATGATGTCCTGCTCCAGCACCCAGTAGCCGTCGAAGCCCACCTCGTTCAGCAGGGAGACGATGGTGGCGAAATCCACGTCGCCGTCCCCAATGGGCGCGAACATCTCGGCCTTGATGCCCTCGCTCCAGGTGAGTTCCCCTGTCAAGAGCTTGTCGGTGAGCTCCTTGTGGACGTCCTTCGCGTGCACGATCGCGACCCGCTCCGGTGGCGGCGCACGATGTCCACCGGGTCCGCGCCGCCCGCCATCATGTGTCCCGTGTCGAGGCACAGCCCGACGCCGGTCTCGTCGAGGATCCGCTCCACCTCGTCGGCGTTCTGGATCATGGTGCCCCAGTGTGGGTGCACGCACGCCGTCACACCGGCCTCAGCGCACACCTCAGCGATCCGGTCCAGGTTGCGGTACAGCGTCGCCCAGCCCTGTTCGTCGAGGACGGGACGGTCGTCGTAGCCCTCGCGACCCGAGTCGCAGGCCAGCACCAGCACCGACCCGCCCGCTACGCGGAACGCCTCCAGCTCCGCCTTGACGGCGGGGACCGGGTCGTGGTCGGGGTCGTGCATCACGGCCAGGAAGAACGCGCCCACCGGGGTCAGGCCGTGCGCCTTCACCGCTGCTGCGCGCGCCTCCGGCTCGACGGGCAGCCAGCCCTGCGGGCCGAACTCCGTGGCCGTCAACCCCAGCTCTACCATCTCGGAGAGCACCCGGTCGAGGTTCATCTGGAACCCCCAGCCCGGCACCTCACACACGCCCCACGAGATCGGGGGCTCCTGCGATTTTTCATTTCGTCACCTCCACGGTCTGTCCGCTGCGGGCGGGAACGTTCTGCGGCCTCGGCCAGTACCAGCGCGGCCACGCCGTCCTCGACGGTCGGGGTCACGAAACCGTTGTTGACGGCGTCGATGAAGGCCGTGAGTTCGTCGCGGTGAGGCGTCGGCGTAACGCTCCAGGAAGAAGTCGAGGTAGACCTCCCTGCTGGGCCGATCCCGTGGCGTCGTTGATCTGGACCGAGGTTGCACGCAGGTTTTTCCGCGATGACCTCGCCCTCGGATCCGAAGACCTCCACCTTCTGGTCGTAGCCGCTGGGCGCAGTGGCGGGTGTTCTTGATGATCGCGACCGCGCCGCTGGCGGCCCGCAGGGATCGTGACGGCGCCGTCGAAGTCGTCGACGTCGGCCAGCGCCGGGTCGAGTTTCTGCCCGATGGCGTTGACGGAGACGATCTCACCCAGGAAGAACCGGGCCTCGTCGAAGTCGTGGATGGTCATGTCCTTGAACACACCCCCGACTGCGCCAGGTACTCCGCCGACGGCGGGCAGGGTCGCGGGAGATGATGGTGAGCTGCTCGACGCGCCCGATCCGCCCGTCGGCGACGAGCCGCTGGGCCTTTGCGATGGAGGGGTCGTAGCGGCGCTGGAAACCAACCATCACCGGCGGGTGCTCGAAGGTCGCGAGCTCGTCGGCGAGGGCGCAGGGCCGCCTCGACGGAGGACGCGACTGGCTTCTCGCACAGCGCGGCCTTGCCCGCGCGGGCGGCTGCGCAGGACGTGCTCGGCGTGCAGGGGGTGGGGAACCGATGACAACCGCGTCCACGTCGTCGGCGGAGAAGGCGTCGGCGGCGTCGGTGGAGAGCGCGTGCCCGAGGGGCTCGGCGAGGGGCCTTCGCGGCCTCGATGAACGGGTCGCAGACCAGCACGAGCCGGGCCTGGGATGGGCGGCGACGGTGGCGGCATGGACCTTGCCGATGCGACCCGCGCCTATCACTGCGATGCGCAGCATGGGGTTTCCTTCCTGTGAGTGAGATGCCCGCTGGGCGTGGGGGCCGGTTCGCTGGCCCTAATGCCGATTTGCTGGGCGTATTCACGTTTGCCTGCGCTACAGCGCAGGCAAACAGCAACAGGTCCAGCAAACCGGGTACAAGGCCAGCAAACCGGCTTGTTCCGGGGACCGGGTCAGGGGCGCGGGGACGATGATGCCGCGCACCAGGGCGTCGAGGTCCGCGTCGGCGGCCAGAACCGGCGCAGCGTCTTGCGGGTGGGGCCGAACCCTCGAACTCTCGATGGTCATGCCGTCGGGCTCGTAGGCGCGGACGAAGTCCGGGATGCGCTCCAGCTCGGCGAGGTAGCGCGGGTCGACGGGGTCGGCGATGCGCTCGCGGGTGGTGTAGTCGGAGTCGGCGATGATCTTCTGCCACTTGAAGGGCGGGGAGACCACCACGTCGCCGCCGACGAACTCGGCCCACTGATTGACGTTGCGGAAAGCGGCTGCGAGCACGCGGGCGCGGTAGCCGCGCTCCCGGAAGATCTGGTAGGCGCGCTTCATGGCGGCGATGCCCGCCCATTCGAGGGCCGACGGATCGATGAAGATGCCGTCGCGGGCGACGACGTGCCAGCCAGTCGTCGAGACGACCCACCATGATCGTGACGACCGGCCCCATCTCGGAGGTGTCGTGCCCGGCGGCCTCACGGGCCTCAGGCCGCGTTCCGATGGCCTCGGCGGCTCGTGCACTGGCCTGCGGCACGGAGAAGGACACGGTGACGTTGATCGAGACGCCGCGAGGTGGCGTCCTCGATGGCCTCGAGGCCGGTCTTGGTGGCGGGATCTTCACCACGATGTTGCGGGCCAGGTTGTGGAACCCTCGGCCCGGTCGGCGAGTTTCGTGGCGTCGCGGTGAAACGCGGGTCGGTCTGCACCGACAGGCGACCGTTGCGTCCCTTGTGCTCGTCGGGAAGATAGGCTCCAGGAGCTTCGCGGCCTCCTGCGACATGTCCTTGACGGCCTTCCAACTGATCTCGGACTCGCCCCAGGTGGGGTTCGCGTCGGAGATGGCCTGATGCGCGGTGCCCACACATCGAGGTGCTTTTGATGGTGGTGTAGGCGATGACCGGGTTGCAGGTGGCGCCGACGCCGCCGTACGAGATGGACTGGCGCAGCTCGTCCAGGTCGGAGGAATCGTTCCAGAGTGCCGTCGGGGTGTTGCGGGCGGCGTCCAGGAGAGGTCCTGGCGTGTACTCGATGTCAGTCATGAACTTCAGGCTCCTTCTCGGGGTCGCGGCAGCGTCATCGCCGTCGTCGAACCAAGTCATTCCCAATGGCAACACCAAGTCAAGCGCTTGTAATGACAAACTACTGTGGTGGCTGGGTGTTGCGGGGTCCTGTGTGATCGTCGCTTGTCGTCGGTCAATCGCCGGCTGACAGGCGTGGGCTGACGATGCCCAGTTCGAACCTCGGATCACCGCCTGAGGCGGTCTCGAACCCCGAGTTTGGTACAGGCGTTGGCCGATATGAGCCTTGACCGAGCCCTCCGAGATATATCATTTTCTTGGCTATCTCGCGGTTGCTCAGTCCGTTTCCAGGAACTGAGCACTGAGATCTCGCGCGGGCGAGCCCCACCTCCGTCGCGCTCGCCCCGGCGACGGCCTGGGTGTCGAGGGCGCCTCCGATCACCTGCCGCGCCATGAGGCGCACCACGGATGGGGGACAGGGGAGGCTGTCGTCCATTGCGTTCCTGATGGCTGCGAGGATCTCGTCGGGCGGGCGTCTTCACCAGATAGCCAGCTGCCCGGCCCGAAGCGCCGGAAACGACGTGGTCCAGTGTGGAGAATGTGGTCAGCGCGAGTATGCCCGGGTTCCCGGAATCTCGAGACGATTTTCCGGTGGCCTCGATCCCGCTGAGTCGAGGCATCTTTGATGTCCATGAGAACAAGATCTGGTTCGAGGGCTTTCGCAGCCTCGACGGCGGCTTCCGTCCTCCGCGGTCTCACGACGGACAATACCGTCCTCATTTTCGATGAACGTTTTCAGCGCATGTAACATGAGCGGTTGGTCATCGACGATGAGACGGTGATGTCTGCCATAGAGGCATTTTTATGCTGTTTTTACCACTCCCCGCGACGGATCCTGGAAATGGTCACCACGACGCTCAGCGCCACCCAGATCAAACAGACGATTGCCGTGCCGGTCATGGTGATGGGAGAGGTGAACGTCTCTTCCTGTGACGCTGCCCTGGCTCCCATGCGCGAAGGTGATGAGGGTGAAAGGGTAGCCCGAGGCGAGTGGCGGAACCATCGAGGTGAGTCACCATGCCATCGATAGATGCCTCCCAGCCCAGCTGCTGAGAGGGTGGCGAAGGTGCGGATCCAGGTGGCTGCATCATGGTGACCGTTCCGATGGTCCAGGCCCCCAATGCGCCGCACAGCCCCCACGGGAGGAGGATGCCCGGCCCAGTGGGGTCGGTGAGGTTGAAGCCAAGGAGCAAGCCGGTGATCGCGGTGGCCACGTAGTGACAGCCATGCCGATGAGAGCCAGCTCGAGGCGACGAGTGTTTTGCCGAGGATGACGGGGACGATTCGGTCGATCGAGACCGCCCGCTGCCAGCCGCGCGTCTGGTATTCGAGCGATTCGGCGTGGGCCAGGAACACGACGTAGAGCAGGGGCATGAAGATGGTGGTGACCATGATCCCGCCCTGCGCCCAAATCGCAACCCACGTGATCCCCTGCTCCTGGAATGTGGGACAGGTTGGTGGTAGTGCCACGCCCCCAAGAATTGGGCGAAGGCGGCAGTATCACGGCTCCAACCAGGAGACCACGAGGTGCGGATCTTGGTGCGTTCGATCCGCCAGGCCGTGGCGAGGCTGACGCGGCGACGTGGTTCGGCGATAATGGTTGTCGCAGCATGGGTGGTCATGCGTTTTCCTCCTTGCGAATGACGAGCCGGGTCGACACGAAGGCCCAGAACAGTGTGATGGCGCGGCGAGAGCGACCAGCAGCCAAGGATTGGATATCAGGACGAAGTCAGCGCCAGCGGAGTTTCCGGGTGTGAGGGTCTCAAGGGGTGAGCCGGCCATCAGCAGCCCCCAGGGCAGCAGCCAGCCGATCAGGGGCATCTTGAGGGCTATACCTGCCAGAGAAGCGATCAACGTCCCGAGAACGCCTATGATCACCCAGTACCGCGGAACCCCCGAAGAGGAAGCTCAGGGCCAGCTGCACGGCGCTGATGGCGAATACGCTCACGATGGTGAGGGCAATGATCGCCCAGAAAGTTGCTGCATAGGACGGTGAATCAAGAAATCCTTTTTGAGCTCCGAAGAAGATCGTGGACATCAGCATGATCATGCTGATGAGGGTGCCCAGCCCCGTGGTAGCATCAGCTGGTCATGAACTGCCGCCGCGGCGATCCACCCAGGGCTCGGAACACCCGCCCCATGCGGCCTTCTTGGTCGAGCGCCGGCGACCCGGGAGGCGAGGAAGGCGAGGGTCGGACCGAGCAGCATGAACTGCATTTGCATGTAGTTGTGCATAGGAGAACGTCTTGAGCGATTGGAGCCCTGGCAGAGCGGGTTGAGATCACAAGAGCTGAACAGACCCAAAGAGTTTCGAGAGGTGATCCCCAGGATGAAAGGGGAGCCGGCTGTTGCAGTGTTTACGGATCTCGAGTGCGAGGTGCTCATGCTCGTCCCCTCCTTCCGGTTGTCTGCGGTGCGGTGGGCATGACGACAGGAGTTTCCGTGAGCTCGAGGAAGGCCTCCTCGAGGCTCTTGCGTCGCAGTTCCACTCGCGCAATGCGCACCCCGGCTCCCACCAAGCGGGCCACCGCCTCGACGATCAGATCGTCGCGCAGCGGCTGGAAGAATGACCTCGTCGCCGATGCTCTGGGGATGCAGACCCAGAACCTCCAGGTGAGCCACCGCCGCATTCACGGGGGACACCTTCATCACGAGCTGCCCCTGATCCCTCAGACCCGACAGGGGGCCCTGATAGCGGAGGTGACCCGATTGGATGATGCCGACGATGTCGGCCATCTGCTCGATCTCGGAGAGCAGGTGGGAGGTACCATGACGGTGATGCCGCGGTCGTGGGCGAGCTGCACGATCAGGTTGCGGATCTCGCCACGCCAGCAGGGTCCAGGCCATTGGTCGGCATGTCCAGCAGGAGCAGTCGGGGCCGGAGATCAGGGCCATCGCGATTCCGAGGCGCTGTTTCATGCCCAGCGAGTACTGCCGAGCGCGTTTGCCGGCTGCGTCGGTTAGTCCCACGATGTCGAGGACGGCATCGATGGAGCTCTTGTCACACGAGAGGTAGTCGGCGACGATGCGGAGGTTTTGGGCTCCCGTGAGGTGCGGGTAGAACGCGGGGCCCTCGATGAGGGAACCGATTCTGCAGATGTCCGCCCTGTTCGCGCGAAGATCCCAGCCAAAAACGCGCACCTCACCCTCGCGGGTTTGGCCAGTCCCAGACATTTTCATGGTGGTGTAGTTCCGGCGCCGTTCGGACCGAGGAAAACCGTAGACGCCCCCGCTGGAATAGCGAGATTGAGCTGGTTGACGACGGTCTGGCGCCCGCACACGTTTCGTGACGCCCCGGGTCTCGACCGCGAACTGCTGGGGCTGTGCGATCGGTGGCATCTGCGGGGCGGGTGGCGTGTAGCCTACCGCCGAGGGGTGAGTGGTTTGGGCAAACATCATGATATTTCCTCTTCTTTCGTGGTGGTTTTTTCGGTCTCCGAGGTCTCGGGTTGGGTTGCGTTCCATTTCTTTGATGGTGGCGTGGTGCGTCCCTGTGTTGTGGACGGGGATATGGGCTTCCACCACCCACTTGTCGCCCTGCTGGCCGGCGGTATAGCTCCCCGACCCGCAGCGACCCTTTCACGCAGGCCGGTGAGCCGTATCCACTGGACCCTGGAAGGATCGTGGGGTTTGATGCGGTTGTTGGTGATCATGATGACCACCTCTGTTGGGTCGAGTCTCGCAACGATGGAGCAGCGTGCTCCGTGGCGGGCGTGCTTGAGGATGTTGGTGGCTGATTCCTGCACGATTCGGGCGCACGTGGTCTTGAGGGAGAAGGGCAGAGATTCGATGCGCGGATCCACCGACTGCTTGCGAACCCGGATTCCGACCTCGGTCAACGAGTCCACTCGCTGTGCGACCTGGTCACCCACGCTGGGGCCGGTGACGATCTTGTCGGACGGCGAACGGATGTCGCCAGCGTCCTCCCTCATCGGTGCGTAGGACATCGAGAAGGGCCCGCAGTTCGGACAGCGCCTCTCGTGCCGAATCATCGATGACACCGAGGGTCTCGCGAAGCTGGTCCGGGTCATGCGAATTGCGCCGGGCCATGACCTGCATCGTGATGACCGTGATGTGGTGGGCCACCACATCGTGCAGTTCGCGCGCGAGGTCATGGCGCTCCTCTTTGCGAATCGTCTCCTGATGGGCCTCGATCCTTCGGAGCTCCGCATGGACCTTTGAGGTACGGATGACGAGAAATCGAATCGCCAAGCCTATGAGGGTGGCGGCTATCATTAACCAGGCGGCCAGCCACCAGAATGCGACCGGACTGCTCATGTCCGCAATGTCCATCACCCAAGCGACGACGCTTGCCCAGACCAGAGTTGCGAGGCCGTGTGCAATCATCAGTCGGTAACGGCATAGAGCGGATATGACCAAAGTGATAATGCATGCAGCGATGAGATGCAGAACCGGGCGGTGGGTTGCAAACGTTACTCCCATGTCCAGTGCAAAGCAGGATGATCGAGGCCTTTGCAGAGAAAAAGGGAGCTGCGATTGCTGTGTATGTGAGGATGATCTCGAGTAGAAACCATGTGGTCGATGAATCCTATGGGGACCCTGACGCATGTAATTGATGTCACTTGCCATGGCAATGAAAATAACGAAAAGCGCTCCGGCTTTTGAGTCAGCAGGGGAATGCAGGGCATACTCTGCGCTTCCCCAATGCTTGAGAATCATCAATTGCATGACATGACCTTCTTGAAAGCAGTTCTTTTTAAACGGATCAGTGAGACCTGGGGCAGATCGGCAGGATATCGCAGAAATTGCTCGGAGTTGCTGCTGCTGAATGATGGGTTTCTGTTGCATGTGCAGCAGTGGGGTGCCGACCAGGGTCAGCAGCGCCAAGAGGGCTCCGATGATGGCTGAAATCCTGCGAGTGAGCACGTCCTTCTCCCTCAATGTCGCAGTGTGTCCGAACGGGTTGTATTCGATCGTGGTATCAAGGCTAGGAAGGTTTTAGGCGGCGCAACAGTGCACCATTGACTAGCTTCCGAGCGTCTTTTTCGCCGCAACTTGCGACAACGGGGCCTGTCAGGAAGGCCATGCACTGCGGCGTGACAAGGCATTTTTGCTGAGTTGATCAACGCGATCAACCAGATGATGGTACAGGACGGCGGCCATCCGCGGAGGTCCCTGTGAGCAGGGAACCGCGGATGGCCGCTGGTGGTGCGTGGGTGTGGTTGGGATCAGTGTTGGGTCTGCCAGGAGTTCATGTCTGCCGTGAGGCTGCGGAGTAGGTCCTCCGGTTCCTTTAGGGCTCGTCGGGGAGTGGCCGGCGTCGGGGGCGACCCGGTGATCGATCCGGCGTGTGCCCTGCCGCCGGGTATCTTCTCGAAGGTTTCCCGATCTATCATGAACCAGGCCGTGTCGCAGTAGTCGATGAGGGAGGGGTCGTGACTCACCATCACCATGGTGACGTTGCGGTAACGCTCTCCCAGGACCACGTGTCGATAGATGTGGTGCCTGTTCTCCTCGTCCAGGCTGCTGAGTGCCTCGTCGAGGAACAGGAACTGGCTTCCCCGCACCAGCGCGCGCGCCATCAGCAGCCGCTGGGCCTGGCCGGTGGAGAAGTTGCGGTCGCCCGCCTGGACCCGCGATCCCAGTTTCGCCGGGAGCCGTTCGATCGTCTCGCTCCAGGTTGACGTCGCGTAGCACCTGGAGCAGCTCGGCGTCGTCGATGTCGCGGTCGTTACCGAGCTAACGAGGTTGTCACGAACTGTCCCTTCCACGAGCATCATCTTGGGAAGAGCACCCCGTGGTGTCGCGGGAAGGTATTTCCCACCCTGAGGAGCCCGGAGAAGTCGTTCAGCCCCCAGCAGGACGTACAGCAGGGTGGATTTTCCGGTTCCTGACGGGCCGAACACTGCCACCTTCTCCCCGGGCCTGACCTGGAGGTCGACTCCGTTGCACACCGCCGCGCTCCCGGGGTAGCCGAACGAGAGCGACCGGGCCTCGATGCGTCCCGGTTCTCCGGCTGGTTCGAGCGTGCCGTAGGGAGGGGAGGTGGAGCAGGTCGGCCTGCTTGTCCTGGTACACCGCGACGTTGGCGATCTGCTGCACCACGCCCTGGGTCTCAGAGACCGCGCCGGTGAACAGTGCCATCCCGGTCTGGAAGAGCACGATGTCGGCGAGGGCGACCTGCCCGCCCGAGGCCAGCCACAGGCCGGCGGCGACCACGAGCACCAGCATGATGGTGGTATATCCGGACTGCACACCGCTGGTCAGCTGCTCCACCGGATGACCCGCTTGTACTCCCTCGCTCACCTTCTGGTTCAGCGTGGTCCAGCGCTGGATGTGGTGCCCTCGGTGCCGGCTGCCTCACCGCGTCGATGTTGTTGAGGGTGGCCTGCGTCTCGCCGCTCATGTTCACCTGCGCCTGGACGTGGGTCTGGCTCGCTTCCATCTGGCGGCGGGTCAGGAACAGGCTCACCAGGAAGTAGGCCGTCGAGCCGACCACGAGCAGGCTCGCCAGGGGCGGTGACACCAGGATCAGGTAGGTGAGTGTCAGCAACAGCGACAGCACTGAGAGCACCGAGGGCAGGATCGATTTCACCAGGGCGTCCTTGAGAACGAACCTCAGGCTGAGCTTTCTCGGCGATCGCTCCCACCGATTGGCCGGCGAAGTAGGACAGACGTTGGGAGAAAGAGCCCCGTGAACAGGCGGTGGGTGTATTTCTCGAACTGATCGGAGCCATGCTGCAGGCCGAAGGAGCGGATGGCGAACGAGGTGCCCGTCAGAAGGGCTGCCACGGCCAGAATTCCCACGACGAGCAGGGGGGACGGCGAACCGAGGTCGAAGAACTGACGCGTGCTCGCGGTGACCCCGAGGGTGACGAGCTGCGCCAAGATGATGCTGCGATGGCGAGCGGGCCGAGGACCGTCCGGGAAAGCAGCGTTCGCAGCGACTGGCCGGATGGCCGCGTCGGACGCTTCTGGTGAAGCCTTCTGTCGGGGTCAGGAAGACCAGGACGTTGGTGAAGAGATCCCAGAAATCAGAATACTGTATCCGCAACCGCCCCATGGCGGGGTCGATCACATTGACGTGGTGCCGGCCGAACTTCTCGACCACCACGAAGTGGTTTCCACCCCAGTGGGCGATCACCGGACCGCGAAGCTGATGCAGTTCGTCGTCGCTCACGCTGTCCCGGTGGGCCTTGCGGGCGCTCATCGTCAACCCGTACCCTGAGTTCAGTCGTCGAAGGTAGCCGACGCTGAGCCCGTCGGGCGGAGCTGCCAGTCGCGCAGGTCCCCGGGGAGACCCGCAGCCCCATGCTGCCGAGGATCATGGAATAGCAGGCCAGCAGGCAGTCTTGTTCGCTCTGTTGCAGGATGATTCTCATGCCACACCCCCGACGTGTCCCAGGTCCGGCAGGAGCGGTCCGACGCCACCGTCCGGGAGCTGCAGGAGGTTGCGTGCAAGGATCAGACCGCCGGGGCCGGTCATGATGCCGAAGTCCTGAGCGTCGTGCTCCCCCACATCCAGGGGCAGCGGACAGCGTGGCGCCCCTCGGGCGACGAGATCATGCCGTTTCGCGCCAATCCGCCTTCGGAGCTGCCGTCCGGCCAGATCGAGAACTACGCGCCGCCCGCCACGCCGTGGCAGAGGCTGGGCGAACCGGATTTGTCCAGATCCCGCATCGAGAAGACCAGCGGCTTCCTCCAACTCGGCGCGGATCCGTGCGATCTCGTCCGGGGTGACGACGGAGCGAAGGAACGCGCTGCTTCGATGGTCTGGAGCCACACGGTGCGCGCCAGGGCTGCGCCCGCCAGGCCGGCACCAGTGGTGGCGTGGCTATCACCCGACGACCTGGCGTCGTTCCACCCTTCGAGCTTGAAGGTGTTCTCGAACTCCCAGGCAGCTTCCAGCTGTCCACCATGTCGGGGTTGGATCCCATTTCCGCGGCGATCAGTACGGCTGCAGCCCATGCCGCCCGCGTCGTGGGCGAAGCTGGCGTTCCGCGACAACGCGCACACCTCTTTCGAGCCCCAGCCCCTCGGATGCTGCATCCGTCAGCAGGAGACCCAGCCGGTGGCACAGCTCGCGGCTGTGGGTGTCGCGATGGTGGCGCAGCGCGATGATGAGCCCGGTCGGACCCTCCATGCACATCCAGCAGCGCTCCGGGTTTGATGTCATCCGGGTGATGCCCCTAACTGCTGTGAGGAAGCGGTTGCTAGTAGTCCCTGTATCCATGGGGCGGAAATCTCGAACGCCCGGCTGAGCCGGTGGGCGGCTGCGAGCCGGCCTGCCGGGCCAGGTAATAGCTCAGCGCAAACTCAGTGTTGTTCACAATGATTCGGTTTCCAGCTGCAGCGTGCGCAGGAGGGATCGTGCCAGTCTGTGCCACCGTGCTCCCGAGTGGCTGAGGGAAGCGAGGAGCTCGGCCACGCCGGTGACGCCCCTGATGCACCCCGCCGATCAGAGGCTGCACGGTCAGCTGATCTTTTCGCCCACGGCCAGCACCGGCCAGTTGACGCTGCCGTCGGCGCCGGTCACGGTCGGGCATGTAGGGCGTCGAGGTGGGCGCGTTCGAATTGTCGAAGCGACCCGAGGCCAGTGGGGCAAGCTGTGGGCCCAAGGGCAAGATGACCTCTTCGGGGCTGCGGAAGGCAAGCCGGATGAGGGAGACCTGATGGTCGATGTCGGCCTCGTGACCGCCCCGATCTTTGCGATGGTCTGGGCGACGGGTGCCACGGTGAGTTCTCCCGTCGGTTTGCCCCAGGGGTCTCGGATGGTGGTTTCGCTGGCGACCGCCCAGAAATGTGGAATGGCCCACGTGCGCAGCTGTTCCTCCTCCGAATCCACAATGGTCTCCGCGAGGCCCACCGCATTGCGACGCAGCATCGTAAAAAGACGCTCGGGGTCGGTGTTGCGCCCGACCCGGGACAGTCCGGCCAGGACCGTCGCGTAGTCGTTGGTCATGCGTGCAAGTACCCTCACGCGCAGGCTGCTGGCATGTTCGCTGACGAATGCTGTGAGCTCGTCACGGTGCGTCATGGCGATCTGCAGAGCCGTTGCGAAACCTTCGACGATGTCGTCAACATGGTCGCTGGGAAGAACTGGAACACCATCCAAAGTTGGGCGGTTCCTTTTCGGGAATGATTTTTGGTGACGGTGCACGTAGCGCATGTCGGACCGTCCCCTGCCGATCAAGTACACGTCGGCGGACCCGCAGCTCGTCGGCGGCGAAACCGCTGACGTCCCTCCAAGCTCTGGAAAAGTCGTGCCGAGAGGAACTCAGCCCGGTGGCGGCAGGTGACAGGAGGCCCGTGGTAAGGTGCGTGGCGCTGGTCGCATCGGGGTGATCCCCAAGGGTTTTGGGAAGCACGCTCATCGATGGTCTCGAGATCGACCGGCACGGGTTGGGTGGCCGTTGCGATGATGTTCTCGTGATGCAGATCGGTGAGGTTCACCAGATAGGAAAGCCCCAGCAGTTGTCCGGCGCGACGGTAGTAATGCGCGGCGGTCGCGCGGTCTCGTGAGAGCCTCGTGACGAACGGGTGCAACCCATGCGTGGTTGCTGCAGTCCGCTACTGCAGGGAACCAGAGATTCAGCCACTGACTGTCACTTGCCCTCTCCGACATCCAGGACCCCAGTGCAGTAAGAAAGAGCTCATTCCCTGCTGAGCGAGGTTTGTAGTAAATGGTTCCTAGTGAGGTGGTGACTTCACATACCACGCCTTGGGGATGAATGTCGCCCAGTGGTGTGACCGAAAGAATAGTGAGTGAATCGGGATGAGATTTTCCGTCCAGAAGTGCGGAGATTGTGGTGGCGTCCTTGGCTAGGGGAACTCGTGACGGCTTCGATGGCGTCACTCAGGCAGTTCCTCATTCGTTGCCAGTGCTGCCAGTGGTTGGGGAAACGTCCTCGAAGTTCCTGTTCAGTGCGCTGGTCGCGTCCTCCGAGAATTTCTCGTACTGCTCCTCGGGGGTCTCTCCGGCGAGTGTCTCTCGCACTCGGCGCTCGTTGAGGAGGTAGACCAGAGGTGTTTCCAGCGTGCGGAAGGTGTAGGCCTCCAGAACTCCGTCGGGAACAAGGCTGAGAAGCGAAGGGGGAAAAGCTTCGTCGATTGCCTCGTTTGACGATCATCGAGAAAAAGCATGGTGGGTGTGGACTGTGTCTGTGGCATAGGTGATCCTTCTTCGAGGCTTGGCCGACGAAATTACGTGAACTATGGTTGCTTTGTCTGGAGCGCGGTGAACCGAAATAGAGAAAAGTGTCTTTTGGGTTTTCCCGGGCTTGTTTTGCTTCTAGATCTGAGGTGAATCAGGCTTTTGGGTGGGGGCTGAAATCAGCCCCCACCCAGTTGCTGTCAGCTGCAGCAGGTGAAGAACCACCGCCAGGTGTTCGTGTGGCATCTCGTGGGAGAAGGTGTAGATGGCTTCTGTTTCCGGCGCCGAGGAGCTCTTCGATTTTCGGTGTCGCTGAGTTCAGCGAGGTTGTCGAGGATCTGGTCGTCGTACTTGTTCTGCATGGTTTTCCTTCTGGATTTAGTGCCTTCTTTTGTCCTTTTATTGGCCGCTTGCGCATTTATTTGTTCTTTCCATGCGCTGAAGCTGATACCAGCTTAAGCACGAAAAATTCCGGTGCAATAGCCCTAACCCGGCTTTGGATAGAGGCGCACTGGCTTCCTGGCTATGCAGTGGCTTTCGCGCCAATTCCTTAAACTCGTCGCTGGGCAGGGGGATATTGACCGGCTGGCCAGAAGTAGACCGTGGGGTCATATGTGCAGGGAGAGGTTGTGGGAGGGTCCGAAACCCGCGTCTGACAAGGGATTTTTCCTGGCAAGGGTGACGAGCGTGGTGAGCGCCTGGAATGTGTTCAATTATTTGAACGGTTCTGTCCCGTTCAGGGAGAAAACATGAGACGTCTCGCCTTGAGAGGCACCGTTGCCCTCGTGGTGCGCCCGACCTCAGGACGTGAACAGCGAGAAGTGGAAGGAGTACAGGCTTGGGCGGTAGACGTGCTGCCCGAACTCGACCACCCGCCCGTGCGGCGGCGTAGCCGGTGCGCTCCATCGTGAGCAGCGGCGCGCCCTCCTCCTCGCCCAGGTCCTCGGCTTCCTTCGCGTTCGCCCCGCGAGCGCCGATCACCTGCCGGGCGGAGGTCACCTCGACCCCCGTGCCGCCACAGGCAGCAGTAGAGGCCGACGTCGCCGAGTTCCTGCCAGGTCGGCGCGATGTCGTGGATGAGGTTCTGTCAGCAGCGCCGGGGGTGGTCGTCGGCGTAGCGGAGGCGACGCACCGACAGCAGCGCTCGCCCTGGGGGATGCCGAGTTTCTCGGCCTCCTCCGACGATGCCTCCCGCACCTCGTAGGAAAGCACCCGCGTGGAGGGGTGAATCCGGCCTCGGCGAGGTCGTCGTGTCGAGAGGACAGCTTCATGGGGCGGTGCACGGGTGGAGTGACGCGGGTTCCTACTCCCCGGCGGCGCGTCAACAACCCTCGTGAGGCTAGCTCCTGCAAGGCCCGACGGGCCGTGGGGCCGGCCACGTCCAGGCGGCTCGCCATCGACACCTCGTCCTCGATCATCGCCCCCGCGGGCAGCGCCCCGGACAGGATCGCGGTCTCGATTGGCTTTCGCGATCTGCTGGTACAGGGGCACCTGGGAATCGCGGTCCAGCGTGATCTCCGGTTCGTAGGTCGGTTCCATGATGCGGTCCTGGGGCCGGAACAGGCTTTGTCCCGGCATGGCGGGTAGGCGACGGTTCTGAATCGATCATCATGCAGCCAGACGTGTACCCAGCGCAAGGAACGAGAAGAAATGTCCTGACATAGGTTGACTGGGCTTCTGCTCGTGGGCAGACTGGAGCAATCCCCGGTAGACCGTGGAGGAGCCATCCCCGACATCAAGGAGTCATCATCGGATGAGCCGGTACTCGACGTCTGCACCATCGGCAGGTGCGGGTCGACCTGTACCCGCTGGAGATGAATACCCACCTCGAGGACGTCACCCGATTCGGCAAGTCTCGGCGGCTCGTCTGCGAACGTGGCCGCTGCCGCGGCTCGTATGGGGCATTCCGTCGCCTGTGTGACCGGAGTGGGTGACGACCCCTTCGGACGTTTCGTCCGCCCGAGCTGACGGCTGGGCGTGGATGCCCGGCACGTCGTGGAACCCAGACTTCAACACCCCGTCACCTTCTGTGAGGTTTTTCCCGCCCGACAACTTCCCCGTTGTTCTTTCACCGCCAGCCCACCACCCCCGACCTGGAGATCGGCGTCGACGACCTGCTCCGGCGAGGTCGCCACGGCCCGCATCCCTGTGGCTGACCGTCAGTGGTCTGTCGGTAGAGCCGTCGCGCTCGGCCAACCACGAGGCGCTGCGACGCCACCACGGCAACGGCATGAGTGTCCTCGACCTCGACTACCGGGCGCGTTTCTGGCCCAGCGAACAGGAAGCGACCGCGCAGGTGCAGCAGGCCCTCGAGCGCGTTGACGTGGCGATCGGGAACCTGGAGGAGTGCCGGATCGCGGTCGGCGAGACCGACCCGGACGCCGCAGCTCTTGCGCTGCTGGAACGCGGGGTGGAGGTCGCCGTCGTGAAACAGGGAATGATGGGCACCTTAGTGCGCACCGCGACGGAACGGGTCTACGTGCCCGTCACGAACGTCCAGGTTCGCAACGGGCTCGGCGCGGGCGACGGTTTTGGTGGGCCGTGCGCACGGCCTGCTGCAGGGATGGGATCTCGCCAGACGTTCGCCTTCGCATCGGCGGCGGGTGCCATCGTCGCGTCACGGCTGGAATGCTCCACCGCCATGCCGCGTATCGACGAGGTGGAGCGCCTGATGGCGGCCAACCCGCAGGTCGTCCCGGTCGTCAGCAGAATCCGGCACTGAGGAGGAAAAATGGATAACGAAGCCCACGTGATCAAGGCGGGAAGCACCGCCCATGCGCCAGTTCTGAGACCGACGTCAGCATCGAACGCGCCGGCTGGGAGTGGAGCTCCATCCGCGTGCTGGCGCGCCCGCGGGCGGATCGGAGACGGTGACCTCCGGGGTCTCCTGAGCTGCTGCGCTGCGCGTCCGGGGCTGCGCCGTCGAGGTGAACGGCGAGACCCACGTGCTCAACGGTCGCGAGGAGGTGTGGAGCGCCATCACCGACTACCTCTACATCCCGCGCGGAACCACGTTCACGGTCCGCAGTGAATCCGGGGGACGGTCTCGCGCTGCTCCGCCGCGAAGGCCACCCGCGACCCGCCGGTGCGGTACTGCCCTCGTCACCGAGGTGGTCACCACCCTGACGCGGCGCGGGCCCGTGTTCCCCGCCAGGTCAACAACTACGCCCTCGGCAACGACCTCGAAACCTCCCACCTGCTGGCCTGCGAGGTGCTCACCGGGCGGCAACTGGTCCAGCTACCCGCCCCACAAGCACGACGAACACAACGAGGTGGAACGCATCCTCGAGGAGATCTACTACTACGAGGTACGACTGGGGCTGAATCGGGTCGCCGGGGATGGCGTTGCAGCGCATCTACCCCGGGCCACGACATCGACGTGTGCGCCGAGGTGCACCCCGCGACGTGGTGACGATGCCGCACGGCTATCACGGCCCGTCGGTGGCAGCGCCCGGATACGACCTCTACTACCTAACGTCATGGCTGGGCCCGCTGAGGACTCCACCTGGCTGATGACCGACGACCCGCATACACCTGGATTCGCGACACCTGGGCCTCCCAGGACGTCGATCCCCGGCTCCCCATGACCCTCTCAACTAAGGAAACCCAGTGTCAACAGTGCGTCTCACCGTCGGGCAGGCGGTCATCCGCTTCCTCGTCAACCAGTACACCGAACGCGACGGCGTCGAGCGGCGTCTCATCGCCGGCGCCTTCGGCATCTTCGACACGGCAACGTCGCCGGGATCGGCCAGGCCCTGCTGCAGAACGACCTCGACCCCACCCCGAGGGCGAACGGATGTGCTCATCAGCGCCCCGCAACGAGCAGGGCATGGTGCACGCCGCCGCGGCCTCACGCCAAGACCACGAACCGGCTGAGCGCCTGGATGTGCACCCTCGATCGGCCCCGGGTCGCTGAACATGGTCACGGGCGCGGCCATGGCCACGACGAACCGGCTGCCGGTGCTGCTGTTCTCTCCGACCAGTTCGCCACCCGCTTCCCCGACCCGGTGCTGCAGCAGGTCGAGGACCCGGTCTCGCTGATGACCGCTCGCCACCGACTGCTTCCGTCCCTGTCTCGCGGTTCTTCGACCGCATCGAACGGCCTAGAGCAGCTCATTCCGTCGCTGCTCGCCGGGGCTGCGGGTGCTGACTGATCCGGTCGACACGGGCGCGGGTGACCATCGCCCCTGCCGCAGGACGTGCAGGCAGGTCCCACGACTTCCTGTCGAGCTTTTTCGCGCGACGGGTCTGTGCATGTGCGTCGCCCACCGGCCGAGGCCGCCGCCATCGAACGGGCCGCCGCGATCATCCGGGACGCGCGCAAGCCCCTCGTCGTCGCGGGCGGTGGCGTGATCTACGCGGAGGCGTCGACACAGCTGCGGGCCTTCGCGGACGCCACTGGATTCCCTGTCTCCGACACCCAGGCCGGCAAGGGCGCGATCAATCACGACCACCTTACCGCGGTCGGCGGGTCGGGTCGACGGGCGCCGCCTCGGCCAACGCCCTGGCCGACGAGGCCGACGTCGTGATCGGCATTGGGACGCGCTACTCGGACTTCACTACCGCCTCCCGGCACCCAGTTCAAGAATCCGGATGTGAAGTTCGTCAACATCAACGTCGCCGCCTTCGATGCCGCCAAGCACAGCGCCGAGATGGTGGTTGGCGACGCCCGTGAGTCCCTGGAGGCGCTGACCGCGGCCCTCGACGGGTACCGGGTCGGCGACGACTACACCGAACGCATCGCCGGCCTGAAGGCGGAGTGGGCGAAGGCCACGCACGAGTGCTACCACCGCGATCAGACCCCGCTGCCCGCGCAGACCGAGGTGTTCTGGGGGCGCTCAACGAGCTGATGGGTGACAGGGATGTCGTGATCAATGCCGCCGGTCTCGATGCCCGGCGATCTCCAGTGCCTGTGGCAGGCCCCCACCCCGGAGCAGTATCACGTGGAGTACGCCTCTCCTGCATGGGCTACGAGATCCCTGCGGCGATGGGTGAAACTCGCTAGGCCTGAGGCTGAGGTGGTTTCCATCGTCGGTGATGGCACTCTACTAGATGCTGCCGATGGAGCTCGCGACCATCGTCCAGGAGAAGATCAAGGTCATTTTCGTGCTGCTGCAGAACTACGGCTTTGCCTCCATTGGGGCGCTGTCGGAGAGTCATGGGTCGCAGCGTTTCGGCACCCGATACCGCACCGGCGAGACCCCCCACAATGCCGACGGCGACCCGCTCGCCCGTTGACATCGCCGCCAACGCGGAGTCGTGGGGCCTGAAGGTGCTGCGGGTCCATGGCATGGAGGAGTTCCGCAGGGCCTATGCCGAGGCGGTGGTCTGTGAGGGCCCGGTGATGATCCACATCGAAACCGACCTGTACGGTCCCAACCCGCCCGGCTCCAGCTGGTGGGACGTGCCGATCTCAGAGGTCTCGCGCCTTGAGTCGACGCAACAGGCCCGCACCTGGTACGAGGGCAAGAAGACCGACCAGCGCCACTACCTGCGCTGACTCTTCACCGGGGCCGCCCTGACAAGCAGGGCGGCCCGGTGCTGTGTGGACGCCCACCGGGATCGGGGGAGCGCTTGTGGTCGGGGCGGATGTGACCCCTTCGGCGGCTAAGGTGATGGCAAAGCTCGTGGTTTTGGGGGTCGCTTGCGTGTGAGAGGGGCGCTACGTGGGTACCCATATGCAGTTGGAGTTGGGGCTCAGCAGCGTGCGGCTGCTGTTGTTGTGCGGGCTAGTGAAGAGGCCGAGGATGGCTTGTCGTTGTTGACGGATGTTGTATCCGAGCATGCGCCTTTGATAGCTGGTCCCGCGGCGGAGGCTTTGGGTGATGTGGTGTCCGGGTGGGCGGATTCGTTGAGGGCTTTTACTGCTGATCTTCAGGGGTATGCGGATGCGTTGGTGGCTGTTGATCGTGATGTGGCGCAGGTTGAAGGGGAGCAGCGGGAGAGTTTCGTGGCGTCCAGTTCTCGGATTGCTGGCCGGATGGGGGCTGAGGCGTGGCAGAAGGCAAATTGATTTTCAGGGAGGCTAGTGCCCAGGCGTTGGAGGATGCTTTCGCCAAGCGTGCGGCTGGTTTGCGTGAGGGGACTGCGGTATGGCTGCGGAGGTTCGTTCTGAGATTGCTGCGTGGGATTTTGGTACGGAGTCGCGTCAGGCGCAGGAGCAGAAGGCCGGACAGGTGGAGAAACGCGCTGAATCGTTGGTGCAGGCGATGGAGCGGGCTGCGGCGGTGATGAAGGAGATTCATTCGTTGGCTTCGGGTGGAAGCAGAAAACGTCGCTGTTTTTGGATTGAATTAGGGGTTTACCGGTATGGCTGGTCAGGATTTTGAGGTTGATCACGGGCGTTGAAAGCGTTGCGCAGCAGATTGCGGAAACGACTCAGGGTGCGAAGGGAACCAGCATGAGTAGTTGTGTTCCCTGTGGGTCAGGATTTGGCCACTGATGGCTTGGCCAAGGCGGTTGATGAGTTTCGGGATCGGTGGGAAACGCAACCGCGTCGATGATCGAGGATGTGGACGAGATGGCGAAGCGTGTTGAGGGATCGCGAGCCAAGTACGCCACATACGAGGCTGTGGTGGAGAAGAAGGTGAATGCTCGGCGGGGGCGATGGATTCGTTGTCTGGGTCTGGTGTGCCGTTGAAGGCAGGGTTGTGATGGGTGTGCAGTACCGGGGAGCCGGAGTTCGTGATCGAGGGAATCCGTCGGGAATCCGTGGGCGTGTTGCATCCATGAAAAACGTGCTCTGAGAGTTTCGACCAGGTGGGTGAGTCGCTGGGTGGGGTTGAGACCGAGTATTGCGGTGGGGAAGGCTGCGTGATCGTTTTTCGTTCTCGTCGTCTGAGGAGGAGCCGCGGCGTTGGACTGGTGTTGCGGATGGGTTCCGCAGTGCTGCTGCTGCTTTGGAGGGGCATGCGGTTGCAGTTGGAGGTTGCGCAGCAAGCGGCGCAGGTGTGTAGGGAAAAACTATGAGGAGGGTAAGCGGGTCAGCGAGACTGGCGAAGGCGGATTATGATCGCGATGTTTCTGAGGGGTTTCAGAAGAAGCGGCGTGGAGGCGCAGAATGGTCCGGGTAGTTAGCACGCTTACTATTACGCGCGTTTACGGATCCGGGGCAGGTGTTGCGTGATCGTGCGGTTGCTGATTTCCAGGCTGTGATTGAGGAGTTGGAGAAAACTGGTAGCGATACTGAGCAGGCTGTTGCGCAGGCTCATGTTGATGCTGACCCCTACCCGTCAATGGCCTGACAAAACAGGGAACTGCCTCCCGGCTGGAAGCAACGCAAGCGCTGCAGCCCAGCGGGGTTGACTCCAGAACAGGAGGACCAGCAGTACGGTAGGCTGGACTCTGAAATTGAGGAGGAGTGGGAAAAACCTGACTCTGGAGGAACGCAAACGAGTACTGCAAGCGATGGCCGATGAGGAGTTTGCCAAAGACGGGCATGAAGGCGCCAAAAATCTCATTCTGAAAGCAGTGAGGAATTTTATGGTCAATGGAGGGAGAATAAATTGTTTGATGATGAACCTCATGATCAAATCAAGACCTCGTAAATGACCCCAATAAAGCCAGATTGATTATCAATACCGTTGCCCATGAATCCAGGCATGCAGAACAGCATCAACTCGACGACGAAGTTACTCCCAGGGCTGGGAATACCTTGCGGGAGATCATGCGAGCGAGAAGCAAAAAGAAAGTATCGAGAAGACCTGTTGAAACGACATAATGTTACTTCGCGAAGAAGTGGAAGCGTGGCACAATGATTTCAATCCTTCTATCTGGGATGATTGGGGTAAAAGTGATGAGGAAAAATTCAATGATTATTGGAATCAGCCCATCGAGTAGATGCGCGCAAAAGCTGGGCGCGATTCCGTCAATTCAATGACTCCGGAGGAGTTTGAGAAGCACAAACGCAAGGCCGGTGTCGGATGAGCAAGAGCTCGGAGAATAGAGACGTGCGTCGACATAGTGTGTTTGGTGAGTCTCTGTGCCGCGTTGCTGGCCGGTGGTCTCGGGCCGGACGAGTGGCGAGGGTGGTGCCAGTGGTGAGTGCGTGCCAGCGAGTGAGGCGCATGTCGAGCCCGAGCGTGAGCCTCCCTCCCGGAAGAGCGACGGCTCCACGGTGGATATTGTGTACTTTCCCTGAGAGACTACATTGCAGCTGAGGGGCTGGCAGTCTCCCCGGACGGTGCACTGGTGGTGGCCAGTTCAATCGCGCGCCCCGGAGCCGCCGGGAACGGCTGGGCGCATGGAGTGGTCGGCGGATGGTCTGCGTCGCTTCGATCTCCCATGAATGCGCGAGATCGGGGATTCAGGATTCCCTCGGTGCGCGGCATGCCCGAGTTGGCAGTGATCTGATTCTCATAACGACGACATGTGTGATGAGGTGCCCCGGAACTAAGGAGAAGCAATGGGACTCGTGGAAGTGATGAAAAAGTTTTGTCCTGAACCCGGGCGAGCAGACGTTGGCCCATTGCAGGCCGAGATCATGGCTGCTGCCAACCAGACCCCCTTTGTGTTGTTTGAGTCTGTGGCTTTCTCCGTTGGTGGATAGTGGTGATCACCGGGGCCGTTGATGCGGTGTGGCGGATGCCTCCGGGGCGTTTTTGAGTCCCACGGCACATGCGATGCTGGCTCATAGTTACGACAAGTTGGGTGACGAGAAGGCGGCGCAGCGTGAGACGAAATTTGCTCGGCTGGCTCTGGACACCTGATGAGTAGTGGTGATGTGGAAACCCAGGATGCCCATCAGGTGTTGCGGGTGAGTGACGAGTATGACGTGTTGCGCTACGTGCAGCGTACGTCTGCTGCGCAGCGGTGGTTGTCGCTGATGGGCAGGGTATGACGCATCAGTGTTCTGATGGTAGCGGAGGTGTGGTTCGTGCTGTTGTGGCAGACCAGTTGAGCGAAGGGCCGCAGCGTCACTTCCCGCGATGTGGGCGTGGATGCTGGGCGCGGATCCGCGGGCCGTCCCTGACGGAGGGACCCGGCCCCTGGAGACATATCACCCTCGTCAGGCTGTGACGGCTGCGTGTCCGGGGCTTGAACCGTGTCGTGTGTTGCTTTGTTAGACTCCTCCCGCTGATCACCGCTGACGATCAGCTTGGTCGCAGCAAGGAGTTTGAACGTGGCACCGCCCTGGATCGAAATTGTTGAATGTCTCGACCCGGACCCGCAGCTCGTGCTGTGCGCGCTACCCGGATCCCGACGGGCGGATCAAGTCCGGGGGCGAAATTGATCGTCCGAGAGAACCAGAACGCCCTGTTGCTGGCGAAGGGACAGGCAGCCGGTGTCTACCCGCTCGGCACCTACAGCCTCCCCGACCGGCAACATCCCGATCCCGTCCAACCTCGCGGGTGGAAGTACGGGTTCGCGTCGCCGCACATCTACGACATCTTCTACATCGCGACCCGCCAGTTCGTCGATCTCAAGCGGGAAACCCCGGTCCGGTGATGATGGCTGACGAGAAGTTCGGACAGGTCCGTGCGCGCGTTCGGGTCCTACTCCGTGCGCATCACCGACATTCCCCGGTTCTTCCGTGAATACGCCGGCGCCCTATCCGGTGTTGACGATCCGCGACCTCGAGGTTCAGCTTCGCGACCACATCGCCGCGAAGTTCGGTGAGGTGCTGGCCACCAGCAGATCTCCGTCCTCGACGTCGCCGCGAACCCTGTCGGCGGTCAACGCGCGCCTGCCGCCCGCCATCGCTCCCCTATTTCCTGGACCTGGGGTGACGCTCACCCAGTTCACCGTGACCCGGTGACGCTGCCCGACGAGGTCAACGAGTACTACGACAAGGTCACCAGCATGAACATGATCGGTGACATGTCGCGGTTCCAGGCCTTCAACACCGCCATCGCGACCGCCAACCCCAACACCGCAGCCGGGCAGGGCGTCCAGGAGGAATGGCCATGGGCATCGCGATGGGGCAGGTGCAGCAGCAGCTCGGCGCCCCGGCCCAGCAGGGTTTCGCCCAGCCGATGCAGCCGGCGCAACCGGCAGCGCCCGCGCCGTCCGGTGCCGTCCGCACCGTCCGCTGGGGGACGGATGATCCCGTCGAGCGACTCGCGAAGCTGAAGAAGATGTCCCGAGGCCGGGCCTCATCACCGCGGACGAGTTCAACGCCAAGAAATCGCAGATCATCGAGGCCCCTGTGATGGCCGAGTCGTTCGTCGAGAGGATGCGCCGCCAGGCCGTTTTCCGCGCCCAGGTCATCGATCCACCTGAGGAAGAGAAGACACGCGCCGAGACCCGCACCCTGCCCCGACTGCGGTGCGCCGCGGTCCGAGGCCGACGGGGTTGGGGAGTGCAGCTACTGCGGACACGTCTTCGTTGCCGCCCTCGCCACCGAATACGCCCGAGACCCGCAGGAGTGCCCGTGAGCCACTCCAGCGACCAGCTCAACGCCCCCTCATCCCGCGCCTCGAGACGTTCCTGGGCAAACTGACGGCCCGCGCCCGCGAGGTGGCCGCCGAGGCTGCTGCCGCCTCGCGGAGATGCAGGCCTCCGGAGACAAAGACACCCGCGTCGCGGCCCACACCCTCCAGGCCGGGGTGACCTCCCCAGATCACAGGACTGGCGAACAAGGGTCGCGAGGTCTTCGAGCAACAGTTCAAAGTGTTCGAGACGATCGACGACCCCGCGACCGAGGCCGCCCTACGAACGCCTCGAGGAACGATTCGAGGCGTGGGAGGACAGCCTCGAAGCCATTGCCGAGGAGGCCTCGCCGCCCCGAGACCGACCCACGACCAGGCCATCTGGGAGCAGGCCGTCGCCGAGTGGCGCGCGATCCGGCTCACATGCTCCCAGTGCGGGGCGCCCGTGCCGGTTCCGTACCTGTACCCCTGTCGCGGTCTACCTGGCGTGTCAGGATGCGGGTTCCCGCGCCACCTTCACGCCGTCCTCGACCATGGTCGCGGCAACACGCGTCACCGCCAGGAGACGCCCTGATGACCCGTGGGTGGCCGGTCCCGCCCATATCGGAAACCGATCGGTTCCACGAACTCAAGAGAGCAGGAAATATGCTGGGAAAATTCTTCAAGAAGGCCAAGGAAACCGTCTCCGGGATCAGCGACGCCGTGCGCGGCGTGGAACACGTCGACTGGATCACCCATGCCTTCCCGTACAGCCTCGAGATGATGATGGACGTCGACGAGGCCCGCGACCCTCGCGTCCCCGTCCCCCGGCGGGGTCCTCGACCCTACCGCCGTTCAGTACGCCGACGCCTGGTACGGAATCTGGGCGCGGGTGCGTGACGGGCACGTCGCGCCGGTGCAGGCCGTCGAGGCCGGTGACGTCGCGGGGGCACAGCAGGCGCTGGCCCAGTGGGAGGCGCAGCTGGCGCAGGCCGACGTGGAACAGGCACGGCTCGGTGATTTCCGGGGCAACCGCCATCTGGTGCTGGCCAACTCGGACATCCACACCACGCTGGAAGCCATGGTCGAGGAGGTGCGCGAGTACATCGGGCTGCGCATCTCCGGTCAGGACCCCATGGAACACGCCACCGAGGCGATCACCCGGGTGGTGTCGATCCACACCTCGATGAACAATGCGCTGCTCGGGTTCTACCACGACCCTCCGGCGCCGCTGCCCGTGCCGCCGAGAACGCCGCCTTCGCGCCCATCGAGGCGATGCGACAGGTCAACCCGGCTGCCCCCGAACCCAGCCGGTGCTCGGGGTCTCTCCACGACTGGGTCGCAGCGTCGGCGAAGATGCACGCCGGGGTCCCGGGCGACGAGATCGCGCGTATCCTCGGCGTCGAACGTCCCCAGTGGGATCAGGCATCGGCGGAATGGACCCAGCGCGTCCAGATGTTCCTCGATGACGGTCGGGATGGAGTACGCGAACCTCATGTCCCGTCCCCACCCGAAGTTCGACGCGGCAGGCTCCGCCGGTGGGGCGCCGTCGAACGCGGCTCGGCTGTCCACCGACCGTGACTTCTACATCGAGTGCGCAGCCGCCGCGGCTGCCGCCACCGAGGCGGGTCTCGACGCGGGCGGCTATCTCGAGTCCAACTACGGGGTCACCGTTGCCCAGGTCGGCAGTGCCGGGGTGAACTGATGATGGACCTGCGCAACGCCGATTCCCTCATCACCTTGCAGCAGGCAAAGCAGCGGGAAATCGCCGCCCGGATCGCGTCCCAGACCGGTCCCGGGATCGCCGACGACATCCAATTCTGAGAACACTGGACCGTTTGATGCGGGCCGTGGGCGCAGCGCCCACGGCCCGCATCAACTTTGGGTGTATTCCCGCCGCCTTCGTCTCTGTCGACTTACGATGAATCACAACACACCTGCTGGTGCGAGCGGAAACGTTCTGGACGCCTGTGCAACGACGTTTCAGGGTGGTGCGGTGACGCGGCCCAGAGACATGGGGAGATGATGATGAAGAAGAACTTCACGAAGGTCGCCGAGGACCTACAGGCCACCCGGAATCTTCGTGCTTTTCAACTGATATGGCTCACGCAGCTCATCGCTCGGGTCGGCAACGGCATGACCGCCTTTGGGCTTGGGGTTTTCGTGTATCAGGAGACGGGGCAGACGACTCCCGGCGCACTCATCATGCTCGCCGCATTCCTCCTGGCCTGCTGCTGTCGCCGCTCGCCGGGGTCCTGGTGGATCGGTTCGACCGACGCCTGATGATGATCCTCAGCGACACGTTGTCAGCGATCGGGCTGGCCGCTCTGCTGGCGGCCTTCCACCTCGGGTTCCGGGAGGTCTGGGTGATCTGCGCCTGTGTGGCGTTCAGTTCAGTCTTCGAGGCGCTTCTGGACCCGGCCTACCGCGCCACCGTCACCGATCCGCTGACGCCCGAGCAGTACGCCTCGGGCCTCCGGTATGACCCAGCTGGCAGCTGCTGCGCAGTACCTCATATCCCCGGCGGTCGCGGGCCTGGTGATGGTGCAGTTCGGCATCAACGCGGTCCTGATGATTGATGTCGCGACGATGGTGACCACCGTGTCGTTCACGGTGATCGTGTGGCGCACGATCAAGGCGGAACCCAAAACCGGTTGAGCAGGGTTTCTGGGAGGATTTCCGCAGCGGGCTGGCCTACTTCGCCCGCAAACCGAGGGATCGTGGTGTTGATGCTGCTGGTGACCCTGATGACCTTCTGCATGGGATTCCTGCAGACCCTCCTGACGCCGATGATGCTCGACCTCGCCGACGAACAGACCCTCGGACTGGTGCGCTCGGTGGCCGCCATCGGCATGGTCGTGGCTAGCCTGGCCATTGGGGTGTTCAACATGGGAAACAACCACATCCGCTACCTGGCGATCGCGCTGGCGTTCGGTGGGGTCGTCGTGATCGGCCTGGGAATGACCACCGATGTGGTGCTGATCGGGGTCGCCACGTTCCTGTTCTTCATGGTCCTACCGCCGTTGAACACGAGCGTCGAGGTGCTGACCCGGTCGTGGATTCCCAATGAGACCCAGGGCAAGATCTGGGGACTGATGGGCCTGGTGTCCCAGCTCGGCTTCCTGGTCGCATACTGTATCGCAGGACCGCTCGCCGACGCCGTGTTTAACCCCCTGCTGCGCCCCGGAGGGGCACTGGTTGATGGCCTGGGTGGCATCATCGGTGTCGGACAGTCCCGGGGCATCGGGCTGATGTTCGGCTCGTCGGGATCCTTCTAATTCTCATCGCAGTGATCACGCCCCGGGTCAGGGGCCATCCGGGTCCTCGAGGACAATCTCAAGCGAGCAGGTGGCCACTTCGCGGGGAGCGGAGAGACCGAGATCGTCGAGGATCTTCGAGTGGAGGTGTGAGGCGCGCGAGCCGTTTCCTGTCGGTCTTTCGATGACCCGGGCACGTTCCAGGGTTCTGCACCCATCGGCTGGTTACTGTGGTCACAGGGGAACTGGCCCATGACGCGCGGACGGGGAACACGGGGCGCGCCTGCAGACGGAGGTGACGATGGGATTTCTCGACTGGCTGGGCAGGAAGTGGGCCAAGAAGCTTGATTTCACGAAGGTCGACTCTGTTCTGAAGGCCGAAGCCCCTGGCCGCCGAGGGGAAATTGGCACCGCTGCACCTCGTTCCGTTGCGTTTCGGCGGGCAGGACATGCCCATGAACCGGGTCTTCGTCCCGGTATCCGTCGTTAACCGCAAGGATCATTACGACGAGACGATCGAGGGTCTCGTCAAGGACCACAAGGCGGACGGCTACTCCTGCACCCCTGAATATCGAGACGAAAGCGTCGTACCATTCCGGCTGGACGGCATGGCGACCGAGGAGGGAATTCCGGTCTCACTCGTGGTCCATCGACGTGTGGTGAGAACGGACCTGTCGTGTCGTGAGACCCTCCCGGGGATACGGCACGTGGGGAAGACTGAGGGCATGGAGAAAGTCGAACTCACCGGGGTCCCGGAAACCATGTTGCAGACCCTTCACGCCAGGGCCCAGTACACGCTGTCCCACCCGCAGCTGCTGTCCGACCCGCAGGCGGTCGAGCTGGTCTCCCGCATCGACTACGATTTTTACGGCTGCTCAATCCGATCGGTTCATGTCCTTCGGGACCGCGGCCCGCACCCTCGCTGTTCGACGACCTTGTCCGCGACTTCATCGCCCGGCATCCAGGGTGCACCGTCGTCAACATTGCGTGCGGACTAGACACCCTGTTTCCATCGCGTCGACGACGGAAGATGCGCTGGTACGACCTCGATCTACCGCAGGTGATCGACGTCCGCCAGCGACTCATCGCCCCAGTGGAACGGGTCCGGACGATCGCCGCCTCGGCATTGGATCCGCGATGGTCGAAGGAAGTGGATGCGACAGGCGAGGTGCTGGTTGTCGTCGAGGGCCTGACCATGTACCTGAGCTCCGACGACATGCGCATCCTGATGGGGATCATTCACGACTCCTTCCCTGGTGTGACGGCCCTGGTGGAAGTCATGGCGCCGCCGTTCCAGCGCTTCGGGCGAGAGAAGTCCGTCGTCAAGTCCGGGGCGAAGTTCACCCTACGGATGTCGCAGCGGCAAGGAATTCTGCCGCACCGTGGCGCCCGGTTTCCGGGCTGAACGCGACGTCAGGTTGTCCGAGGGGATGCGACGGATCCAGCCTCGGAGCTGGCTGATCACCTGGTTCCCGTTGTTCCGGATGATCGAGGAGAAGATCCTCGTCCTGACGGCCCTGGTAGGCGCTCAGCCCAGCTTCACGATAGGCCAGGAGACCTGGAATCGATCAGGCTGGCTGCGGTGTGAATGGCGTTGGCAAGCCTTTGCGGGCGACTCCACGGGGCCAGTGGCCGGTCGGCAGGTCGACCACGTCCAGCTGGGTGAGCTGGGCTACGGCGCTGAACATGGGGTGTCCTTGCGCGGCCAGTTCGAGGACCTGGGCACCGGGCAGGGAGCAAACAGATGAGGGTAGTGGCCACGTCGTGGCGTGCAGCATTGGTCAGCCTCGACGGACGCGCGAGCGACTCCGGCGGGTTCGGGCACGGCCTTGGAGCGGAATCGGGTGAGGTGCTGGTCGTTGAGACCTTCAGGCTCGCTTCCTGGCTCAGCGTGTCGAAGTCAGGTAGCGGCAGCTCGAGGACCGCTGCCGGCAGGTCGGGCGCGAACGCGCCGTCGTTGGCCATCGGGCCGGAGTCGACCCAGATCACGCGGCGGATCAGCTCCGGTGCCCGTCCAGGACAACGCTCACGGGACCATTGGCGCCGCTGTGTCCCACCAAAACGACATCGCCACCCAGCTGACCCAGCACGCCGGCAATGGCCTCGGCCTGGTCATCGAGTGTCTGCGCTGCGCGCTGGGGGTCCCGCGGGTCGAGACCAGGCAAGGTCAGGGCCGTGGCCAGGGCACCTGCGGAGGTCAACTCTCGATCACCTCGTCCCAGGCCCAGGCGCCGCCAATACCCGGGGATAAGGACGATGTGCGGTTGCCGCATCGAAAGCGATGTTGATGTCATGCAGGGAGTCTCTGCAAGGAGCACGGTCAGCGGGGTGTCACTATTTGTGGCATGAATGTCACTGGGGTCGGGTGGTGAGGCGATCGGAGCGGCTCCACGCGCTGACCGAGTCGCTGCGCCGGAGCGGCAATCGTGGACGAACCGCCGAGCAGTTGGCGACCGAGTTCGAGGTGTCGGTCCGCACGATCAAGAGAGACCTGGTCGCCCTTGAGGCGTCCGGGTTGCCGCTCTGGTCGCGGCCTGCCCCGGCGGCGGTTACGGGCTACTCAGCGGCGGAGCACTACCGCCGGTGACGCTCACTGATGCTCAGGCCCCTGTCGCTCGCCGCCGTCGCGGCAGCCCGGATGCTCCCTACCTGATCTTGCAGCGCTGCCGCGGTTCGCAAGATCATGGATGTCCTCGACCCACACACACGAGCGCGGGTCGATCAGCTCGCTTCACGCGTGTGGGTGAACCCAGCAGCCACCGTCTCGAGAGTCATTCGTTCTGCCTGTGAGCAGGCCATGACTGAGCAGCGTGTACTGCGCATCGACTACGTCGCCGCCGATGGCGCTGCCACCCGGCGCGATGTCGAACCGATCCTGTTCGCCAACACCAACGGCACCTGGTACCTCATTGGATGGTGCCGCCTGCGCGATGCCGTGCGCTGGTTCTTGGTCAGCAGGATCCGACGGGCAAGCGTCACCCGCGAACCGTGCACGGGTCACACCGTAGCTGAGAGCGGTACACCCCCACCCACTGCTACGAGCGTGAGAATCAACCGCGGCTGACCACCCGAACAACGTCCCCGGTCAGCACAGCTAGTCGAGATCCTTCGTTTCTCCGAGGCGCCGCTCAGGTGGGCGCTCAGCCGGCTGTAGGCCACGGACAAGGCGAAGCAGATCACGCCCGCCACCAGCAGCGACAGGATGCGGGTGATGGAGTTCTGCCCGGACATGTCGATCACGGCGAGTTTGAGCACCATCAACATCACCAACATCAGCCCGTACAGGCGCATGGCCGTGGCGTGGGTGCGAAAACCCGCGACGATACTGAGGGCGCCGGCGATGATGAGGAAGGCGCTGCTCGTCGCGGAATCCACGTTCGTCGCCGTCAGGAGGGTGTTCATCCCGAGCAGCGAGAGGGTGAAGGTGACGCCGGCGGCCACGCCGTGCCACGGGTGCCGCACCAGTGGCCACATCATCCACGCCACCGCGCAGCCCACAGCGAGCACGAAGGGGATCAGCGCCAGCTCGTGGGCCAGGAAGGCCCACGCCGGGTGGGCTGCGGCCGCCACGGCAGCACGGACCAGGACGTGACTGCGTAGATCGCGTACTGCATCACACCCGTACCGTCCCTGAGGGTCAGGATCATCGGAACCGGCGACGACGGGGTCGCTGACACCGTGCCGACCGCGGGGTCGTCGACCAGGTGCGCCCGCTGTCCGAACAGCCTGCCGGATAGCAGGGGCAGGGTCGTCGCGTGCCCGCTTCCGAGGCCCAGCCCGATCAGCGCCACGATCACACTCAACATGAGGATTCCCCAGACCGTGACGCTCCAGGCCGGCTCGACGCCCAACCGCCGCAGCAGTTCCTGGACGACCGTGGGCAGGCGCAGCACCAGCAGGAACACCACCAGCCAAACGGCCACGATGTGCTCCGGCCCGTCCCGGGAGACGTTTCTCGAGGATCAGCGCGACCGCCACGGCCACTGCCAGGGCGCCCAACCGCACCAGACTCAGGGCGATGTCCGGGTCGTGTCCGACCCAGGTCAAGAACACGACCGCGGCCGGCACGGTGATGGCGTGGATCGCATTGCCGGCCAGCATCGCAGGCACCGCGGTCAGGGCCAGAACGGCGATGAGCGCGCCCAGGGCCAGGGATCTGTTCTTCAGCTGGGGCAGCAGGATGCCCGCCGCCACGAAGGCGCTGACGAACAGGCAGTGCCCGGCCCATTGTCCGGCTTGTGCGGCGACCGCCTTGAAAACCAGTGGCACCACGACGACGGCGAGGACGACCAGGTGCGCCACGGCCAGCAGGGTGAAGTCCTGGTGTTGGAACCAGTCCAGGTCGGCTCTCGGCGGTGGCGTTGGCCTGAGTCGCAGCGTCGAGATGGCTACCAGCAGCGGGGCGGTCAGCCAGGCCAGTGCCCAGGGGTTCGTCGGGGTCCCGATAGGTGACTCCGGTGTGGTCTCGGGGGTCTCGTCCTCAGGGATTTCGTCCTCAGGTACTTCGCCCGCCCTCACGACCAGGATGAGTTGGGCGAACAGGAGCGCCACGAGAACGAGCATGGCCACGAGGGTGCCGGGCCTCGGTGATCTCCCCGTGCCTTCCTCGACGGGCTGCCATGAACAACGCGGGAAGCCCGATCGCACTGGCCGACAGCAGGTACAGGGGCCTGAAGCGGGACTGTTCGACAGCCTTCCGTGCAGTCATGGCGGTGGTCAGGGTGATGGCTGCCACGTAACCCACCGTCATCATCAGTCCCAGGAAGGACTGCTCGGGATGGATACGGGATTGCGCTGCGGCCAGTCCGATGGTCGACAACCTCCCAACGCCGTGATGATCGTGATGTAGGGCAGGCGGGCGCGCGGCGACCAGGATCAGGATGATCGTCCACCCAGTGAGCGTGAGGAAGGCGGACAGCGGGGCAACAATCCCAACAGGACAGCGCCCACCAGGGAAACGAACCCCCAGTCCGCCTCCGATGCCGGTGATCGCCGCCGCCGGCAGCCGGTTCGTCGTGCCCTGGAGACCATGCCCATCCCGACGGCGGTCAACGTGACGGCTGTCACCCCGACGGCCCCGACCTTGACGATGTCCGGTATCGAGTTCCACAGCAGCGCGATGAGACTGGCCGCGGCCAGGAAGACCAGCACCGCCGCGGCGGCTGACAGCAGGTACTTGCCCAGGGCGGCTTCGCCCTGCGCGTTTCCTGATCGAGGTCAAGGGTGAAGACCTGGCTCGGGGATTCGAGTATCTCGCTGAGGGACGCATCGTCCGGGCTCCCCGGGCGACGATGTCGTGACGTCCGTGTCCCGCGTGAGCGGCTGAGGCTTCTTCGCCACCGGTGGTGAAGCGAAGTGACACCGGGATCGTCCGGGGAGGCGGGGCGTGGCGCTGCAGGAGCCCGCCGTGTGGGGGCGGGGATCGATATCTGCAACGGGGTCGGCCTGGTCGCGGTGGGGCGGTGGGGCGGTTGCGGTGGCGGCGGTGTGGCTGGTTTCTGCTGCTCCCGGTAGGTGCTGGTGCGTTGCCGTGGTGCCTCGGGCAGGGCGTCTGGTGTCCAGGTGGGGAGATGATCACGTCCATCCTGAGGGTCAGGCCGTCGATGGCCTTTGATCACGTCGCGCAGGCTCGGCTCGGGTCCTGGACCGGTGCTTGTCGGTTGTTCGTTCTTCTCCATCGTTGGAGCCTTCCGGCAGTGCTGCGAGGTTCCAGCCTACGGTCTCCAGGGACGGGGTAGGAGGGGTGTCAGTGAAAAAGGGGCCGCTTCGAAGCGGGCGGGACGGACCCTGCGAGCGTGAAATGGATAGGCGAAACTGTGGGGTCGTGGTGTGGCCTGTCTCCCGGGTGGCGGCTGCGGTTCAGTTCATCGAGGTCCAGGTACGAGATCGATGACCACTGTGCTGCCAGAGTGCTCGAAAAAGTCGTGACAAATCCCCCAGGGAGCCTACAATCTCTGATGTTAACGCTAACTTCGGGCACTCGGACGAGACGCAGCAGCCTGCCGTTCCGGAGACCGAGCGATTACGACAAAGGAGTTCGCATGAAGTACCGCCGTGCAGCAGCCGCGCTACTGTGTGCCACCCTGGCCCTCGGCCTCGGGGCCCTGCCCAGGAGGCTCCAGGACAAGAGCGCGCAGGCGAGCAAGATGTACACCTGGGTGTCCAACGAATCCGACCGCGCCCAGTGGGATACCTTCGTCAAGGGCGCGTCCAGGAAACCGATTCCCAACTTCAAGCTCGACATCGAGGGCCCCAGCTTCCAGGACTACTGACCAAGATCAAGACCCGCATGTCGTCGGCTGATGCGCCCTGCATCGTCACCACACAGGCCGCCCGCGCCCAGGAGCTCGGTGAATCCTCACCCCCGCCTCGACGATCTCGCCAGCGAAGCCGGCCTCGACCTGACCCGGTACAACCAGGCCATGATGCAGGGCATGACGGTCGACGGGAAGGTCCGCGCCATCCCCTACGACGCCGGAACCGATGGTGCTGTTCTACAACAAGACCATGTTTCGCTCCAGGCCGGGCTGAAGGAACCGGGCGTTGACTACACCTACGAGCAGTTCCTTCCGACGCCAAGGCGCTGACCAAGGATGGTGCAGGGCTCGCCGTCGCCCCCGACATCAGCTATTCCTCTACCCTGCCGTTCGCCTCGCCAACGGCAACGTGCCCGTCAGGGCGACGGCAACTGAACATCACCGCCCCAGGCTTCGTCGCTGACATCCAGCAGACCTTCGACCTGGTCGGCAAGGAGAACGTCGCCGCCGCCCCCAACCCCGCCGACACCACCGATGTGCCCATGCAGGGATTCCAGGCCAAGAAGGTTGCCATGGTGATCGAGGGCCCTTGGTTCTACTCGACGATCCGCGAGGGAATGGAGAATGAGGTCGGGGTGGCCGTCGTCCCCTCGAAGAGCGGCAAACCCGTCGGCATGATCCAGGGCTCTGGTTTCGCATCTCCGCGAAATGTCCTGACAAGAAGGCCGCCTTCCAGAACATCGTGAAGATGACTACCCCTGAGGTCGTGGCCTCACGTCGGCAAGCACCGCGGCACCGTCCCTCCATCGACTCCGCGCTGTCGGCTGGGCCGAGGGCAAGCCCGCGCAGGACGCCGAGGTCATGAAGACCTCCTCGCCGATGGGCAGCTGCTGGTGACCACCTCCACCTGGAACCAGGTGGTGACCCAGTTCACCCAGTACTCCCCGGAGGGCGCCCGAGGCACCCGCACCGCCGAGGACATCCTGGGAACCATCGAGAAGTCGGTGAACTGACCCTCATGACGACGACGGCCACGCCGTCGCCCCGAAGCACGGTGAGGAAGGCCCGCAAACCCGGCGTCAACCAGCGGTTGCTGGCCTTCTTCCACCCGCTCCGGGCATGAGCGGCTTCCTGATCTTCATTAGGTACCGCTGATTGCATCTATCGCGATCAGCCTCCACAACTGGCCCTCTACGGGGACCCCGAGTTCGTCGGTGTGGAAAACTACGCGCGGTTGCTCTCCGGTGAGGACCCGGCGCTCTACACGGTGCTGGGCAACACCCTGGTGTTCGCGATCGGCTGCACACAGCCGTGAACCCTCGTGGTCTCGACGGGCATCGCGGTTTGCTGTATCTGCTGCCCGACTGGGCCCCGTTCTTCCGGGTGCTGTTTTTCATCCCCGTCGTCACCCCCATGGTGGCCAATGCCCTTATCTGGCGGGTCATGCTCGACGACCAGGGCGTGATCAACGGGATGCTGGCGGCCATCGGCATCACGGGACCCTCCTGGCTGGGGCACCCGACCCGGGCGATGGTCTCGCTGATCATGATGTCGCTGTGGCAGGCGGTCGGCCACAACATCGTCGTGCTGGCCGCGGCCTGAAATAACATCAACCCCGCGATCATGGAGGCTCCAAAATCGACGGAACCACCGCGTGGAGCCGGTTCTGGCGGGTCACTTTCCCGATGCTGTCGCCGTCGCTGTTCTTCGCCTCCGTGATGACGGTGATCGGGGCCTTCAAGGTGTTCACCCAGCCGTTCATGCTCACCAAGGGCGGGCCGGGTGAATCCACCAACACCTTGGTGCTGTACCCGTACCGCAGCGCCTTCCTACGACAAACTCGGCCTGGCGTCCTCGCTGGCGTGGGTGCTGTCTCGTGCTGGTGATGCTGGTCACGGCGCTGCAGTCTCGTCGGCCAGAAGAAGTGGGTGAACTATGACTCCTGAGAAGAACCGCCCCCGCCGCTGGGGAAGATCGTCTCGAAGACGCTGCTGGTGGTCGTGGCCGTGGGGTTCGTCTCACCCTTCGTGTGGATGCTCTTCTCCGCGCTGAAACCCAGCAACCAGGTGCTGTCCACCGGGGCCGCCCCTGCTCGGCGACGCGGTGCGCTGGGACAACTTCGCGGAGGCCTTCAGTTCCATCCCGTTCGGGCAGATCCTGGTCAACACCTTCGCCTACGCGCTCGTCGGGACCCTCATCACCGTGGTGGTCTCCGTGCTGAACGCCTCACGCCTTTGCGCGCCTGGAGTTCCCCGGACGCTCCGCCCCTGTTCTCGGTGTTCATCGCCACCCTGGTGCTGCCCATCGAGGTGCTCGTCATTCCCCTGTTCCCTGGGCGCCGACGCCTCGGGCCTCGTCGACCCTACCCGGCGATTGTCCTGCCCTTCGCCTTCGGGGCCTTCGGCACCTTCATGCTGCGGCAGTTCCCGCTGTCGCTTCCCGGCGACTACGAGGAGGCCGCCCGGATCGACGGTGCGGCCAGGTGAAGATCCTGTTCCACGTGATCATCCCGCTGCTGCGCGGCCCCATCGCGGTGGTGGCGGCGTTCGCTTTCATCGACTACTGGAACGCCTTCCCTGTGGCCGCTGATCATCATCAACAGCACGGACAAGGCCCCGCTGCAGCTCGGCCTGTCCATGTTCACCGGTGAACGCGGCACGGACTGGGGCCACCGATGGCGGCGTCCACGATCGCGGTGCTCGCCAGCCCTCGTGATCGTGGTGGCGATGCAGAAACAACTGGCGAAGGGCCTCAACATAGGAGGATCGGTGGTCGCTGACCTGGAGGCACGATTCGAACGCGACGCCGAACGCTGGAAGGCGCTCGCGCGCCCCACCCCGGAGTGGTTCCGGCGCGCCAAGCTCGGATTCTTCATCCACTGGGGGCCGTACTCGGTACCCGCGTGGGGGAGCCTGTCGCGGAACTCGGCGAGATCCCGCCGACGCAGTGGTTCCGGCACAACCCCTACGCCGAGTGGTACCACAACACCATCCGGCTGAGGGTAGTCCCGCGCAGCGACACCACGCCGAGGTGCACGGCGGCTGCGACTACGACGACTTCCTCGATGCCTGGAGGGCCGAGAGATTCGACGCCGACGCGGCCGTCGCCGAACTGGTGGCGGCTGGGGATCCTACGTGATGGTCACCACGAAAACACCACGATGGCGTGTGCCTGTGGGACGCGCCCGGCACCGGGGACCGCAACACCGTGCGCCGCGGACCCGGGCGTGACCTGGTGGGGAGGGACTGGCCGATGCGCGGCGCGCCGGGATGCGTTTCGGCGCCTACTACTCGGGTGGCCTGACTGGCACGCCGCACCGACGGAGCTGATCGGGCTGCGCGACGACTGGGACCTGACCGAACGTCCCTCGACCAGGGCTACGCATCCCTATGCGCCGCCGGGCACCTGCGGGACCTCGTCGCCCGCTACAACCCCGACGCTGTGGAACGACATCAACCGGCCGGACGCCGGCAAGGACTTCGGCCTGACGGCATCGGCACCGTGTTCGAGGAGTACCACGCCGCCAACCCGGAGGGCCTGGTCAACGACCGCTGGCAGGTGCCCCACCAGGACTACGCCACCAGCGAGTACAAAACACCTCCAGCAGTAGGAGAACGCCGCGGTGTGGAGCACTGCCGCGGGTGGGGCTGTCCTTCGGGTACAACTCCGTCGAGGGTCCTGGAACACGCCATGACCCCGCTGGAGCTGATGAAACACCTCGTCGACATCGTGTGGCGGGGCGGTCGGATGCTGCTGGGCGGGTCCGAAGGCCGACGGGACACTACCCGGATGGCAGTCGGAGATCCTCCGCGGCATCGGGCGCTGATGCAGGTCGCGGGCAGGGCTGCCCGACCTCGTCGCCGACGGCGACCTGGAGGTCGAGGGCGCCTGACGCGGCTGGGTCGCGCCGGGGATTCCCGCCTGCTGTTCATCGACGCCGATGTCCCGTCTCCATCCCGGCAGGGAGACTGCTGACCCCGGAGTGGGCTTCCTGGAGGACGGGACCCTGACCTGCGCTGAGGACCGCCCGGCCCGGCGGTCGTGGAACTGACCTGAACCGGGGCCGTCGTACTTTGGGGCCCGCCTGACAGAAACGCTTGTCTTCCGGTCGTCTCCCGGTGGCGCAGAAGGTGTGCAGTCCGCTACTACTGAGGTCAGCCTTTGCAGGGTCATGCGCCTGTCAGCTGTGGCCGTCACGTCTGGTGCTGAGGAACGTGGTGTGTAGACGATCTGGTCACCTGAGGCGAGGTGGGGAGCCGGCCAGGGTCAGAGATGGTCGCTATGCGGCATGGGGGCTTTCCCCTGCTGGGTGGTGTCGTCCCTGCTGATCGGCGTTGTAGAGAGCAGCGAAGTGCCCTCCCGCCCCTGATCAGGTCGTCGTGGGTGCCTCGATTCGATAATTTGTCCGTTGTCGAGGACGTGGATGCGGTCGCAGGCACGGATGGTGGTGAGCCGGTGGGCCAGAATGATCTGCGTGCATCCCAAGCGGGAGAGATGCTCGGTGACGACCTGTTCGGTCACCGTGTCGAGGGCACTGGTGGCCCTGTCGAACACGACGATCCTCGGGTTGCGCAGCAATGCCCGTGCGATGGCGATGCGTTGACGCTGGCCGCCTGAAAAATTGGCTCCTTGCTCGCTGACCATCGTCTCGAAACCCATCGGCAACTTTTCGAGGAAATCGAGGAATGGCAGGCGCCGGCATCGTTCGATGGTCTCTTCCTTGCTGAGGCGCGTCCCCAGACGCAGGTTGTCGACGATGGAAGCGTCATGAAGTCGTACGTCCCTGCGGCACGTACCCGATGTAGTTGACGCAGCCGGTCGAGATCCCACTCGCCTCACATCGGTGCCGCTAACCTTGATGTGCCCTCCAGTCGGTGAATGCAGGGCCGCCATCAGCAGCGCGAGGCTGCTCTTGCCGAGCCGGAAGCTCCCACGATCGCCACTTTCGCCGGCGCGCTACGCGCAGGTTACGTCCTTGAGTACTCGTTCGGTGGCCCCTGATATGCGAAGTCAACGCTTTGATGTCTGCGGTGGGCAGTATCAGTTCATCCTGCCCGTTCTACCGGACTCTCCGGAGCGGTTTCGGTGATGTCGAGTACGCGACACATCAGGCGGCATGCCTGAAGGAATTCGTTCCAGCTGCCGGAAATCGTGGTGCCCAGGCCGAGCAATAGCACCTACTCCTGGACTGCGACGTACCGCACCTATGCTGACGGCGCCATCCAGTGTGAGGACCATGCCGACGGTCACCAGCGCGAGTGGTCCGAAAAACCTGCGTGGCACCCAGTGCGCCGCCGATGAGGCCATCCTGCAGCAGCATGCGACGGCGCATGGCCGACAGGGAGGCGTCATAGCTTTCTTTCCAACGGGCGAAGAACTCGTCGCGGTATCCGCCCATTTTGATGGCGGCTATCGAGGAGATCGCGTCGTACTCGATGGCCTGGCTCTTGCTGAGATGCGCGATCTCGGTATCCATGGCCTCGGATAGGGGTCGCTGCGTGGCTAGTGAGAAGCAGCAGGCAGAGAGTGAATACTCCCCGTGGTGATGCTGCCGAGCAGGGAGAAACCCAGAACACGTAGCCGATCGATGACGGTGGCGATAACCCATGTCGAGTACCCCACTGACGATGCGTGTCGACAGCAGATCGCGTACGGAGTTGACGCTTCCCATCCGGTAGAGCAGGTCGCCGACCTGGCGGGTGGAGAAAAAACTTGTAGGGCAGCCGCAACAAGTGACGGAAGACGGTTTCCATCAGGTGGCCGCCTATGAGCATCATGGTGCGGGACAGCAAGAGTGTTCGTAGTGTTTGAAGACCGAAGTAGAGCAGAACTGCTGCCGGTGTCGCGGCCAGCATGCTCCAGAGTCGGTCGCCCGCGTTCGGCTGAGCGACGCTGTCGACCACCCATTGGGTGGCGAATGGCATTGTCGCCGTGACGAGGTATCCGATGACGGCCAGGACCACGGAAAACGTCAGGTGCGGCCAACCCCTAGTGGTATCAGGGGAAACTGCGCCATTCGGACAGCAGGGCGCGCCGTTGGGGTTGGAAATCATCTCCGGGCGGCCAACAGGATGATTCCCACTGAAACCCTCCTCAAGTTCGTCCCAGCTGATTCTGCGACGCCCCATGGCCGGGTCCATCAGGATGGCTCCACTTCGGGTGATGCGTTCCAGCACCACGAAGTGGTAGCCCTGCCAGAAGATGATGACAGGAACATCGAACACCTTCAGCGGCTCGACGCTAACCGCCTCGAGCATGCGCACCTGCATGCCGCGTTTGCCCAGCAGCTCGGCGAGCTGACCAACTGTTGCGCCGTCGCGCCCGACCTCGAGGTCCGTGCGCAGCTCGGTTATGGATTCCTGGCGACCGTAAACGGCCAGCAGCGATGCCACGCAGCAGACGCCGCATTCGGTGGCCGCCACCTGGGTCGTGACAGGAACACGTCGTTTCATCGCGAATCTCCAAAGGCGGGTGGGGATGGTGGGGTGAGGGGTTCTGATCCCAGTGTGGGATCGAGCTGGTGGTCAGGGTGAAGCAGGACCCCGGAACGCCCGACCATCAGGGAGTCGTTCAACGAGTTGCGGTTTCGGCGATCGCCGAGATGGGAACGCAAAACGTCCGCCGTGAGGGTTTTTCTCGCCGTCGGCAACTGCGTCGGCTGCACGTTCATGGCCGAGATGCCGGGCGATCCACGAGGCGATGGGCCCAGTTGCCCGAATCGCCGTGGCACAGAGTGAGGTTGCGCCCGAACCCGTCCGAGGCTATGGTGGCTACTACCGCGTCGACGAGTGTTGTGGGTATCAGACCGGGTCGGGCGGCGTGAGCAGCCGCGACACCAAGAGCGATGCCTGCCCCCCGTGGCACCACGGGCGGTCGCGACGCCCGAGTCTGGGAAGGTCGACGAGAGCCAGGCCTGTGAATCTGGGGTGCGCAGAGCCTCAAGGCGCTCCAGCAGACGGGTTACCGCGGGGGCGATCTCGGTGTCGGGCAGCGGAGAAGCGGCAAGTGCGTGGAGGGTTCCGGCGACACCATGGGCGTAGCCGCTGTGCGTCAAGGTCGCATCGTCGCTCGGGGCCGTGAGTATCGCGTGGAGCAAACGGGTTCCATCCGTTGCCTCGAGGGCATGTGACCCGGCGCGGGCCAGCAGGTTACCGGCAAGCCCGTCGATGATGTCGAGCCCCTTCCGGAACCGGGAGGTGCGTCACGAATTCCTGGGCGATTCTTCGCCAGTCCTCGCGTTGAAGGAGAATTCCTGCCCGGGCCAGTGCGAACGGCAGGCCTGCCGACCCGAGCCAGCATCCGGCCCCCATGATGTCTGTCAGGGCCTTCGGGTCGGTCTCCAGTGATGTTGCGCACGCCTCGAAGATCTGTTCAGCAACGCGCCGGGCACCGGGATGATCCAGTGCCGCTGCGGCCTGGGCCAAGGCGAGTCCGACTCCGGTACGCCCGCTGTACAGATCGAATCCGAGCACTCCGGCGGCCCAGGGACGCACCGTGCCGGCGGACGGAACCGGGCCGACCCAGCTGAGGGCACGATCTGAGGCGCCATCAGGACGAACCCGGCGGACGAGATCATCCGCGAGGTCGTGTGCAAGCCGGCATAGCCCACCTGGTTTTCGGAGCAGTGGCGCTGATGTCGTGAGGGATTGCGCGAGGTGATTGTCGGGATGCAGCGCGACGAAGGACGCCCAGATCAGGTCGAGCTGTTGGCGTAGATCCTCATCACCCAGTGCAGCTATCTTGTTTCGGGCTGCGTCCAGCGGGCTGTGTGCTGCATTCGTCAATGCATGTCCCTCGGCGCTCAAATACAGTGGTGGCTTCTGGCGTTCATCATGAACATGGGGATGGACGAACCACGGTTGTGAGATCTCGGCTTCCGTGAGCAGCGGGTCAGGGTTTTTCGGCGAGGTTCGTGATCTGTTTGAGACGGTCGGTTCGCGCGGTGACATCGGCCATTGCCTCGGCTGCGCAGGACAGCTGAAGCACGTTTGCGTAGTCCTGGTGTGCCCGTTCAGATACCGAAGACGTGCGCCGGTGAAAGCCTCAGTGACGGCTTTCGTGAATTCCTCGCGATGTGCGATGAGCCACCGGTAAGCCTTCTCGAAGCCGTTTTGGTTACTACCGCTGCGGCTGCGACCGCGTCCTCCTTGCTGCGATTCTCGTAGGGGTTTTCCCACTCTCCTCGGACTCGAATGACAGGCGCATGTCGTCCCGGAAGGGATTCAGCACCGCGAGAAAACGGTGGGAACTTCCTTCCCCGGCCTCGGTGGCGAGGAAACCGATATCGGTCCAGCCCTCGCCCGCAGCGGCAGGGTTGACTATGGCGGTCGGCAGTAGCCCGTTGGAGCTGACGGAGGCGCCCAGCTCCATCCATGCGTCATCGGCGGTGCGGGTGGATCCAACGGGCTGCGAGACATGCAGAATGGTCTCCAGGTCAACGGGTAGAGGACCGGTCTCGGTGATGCGGAGGTTCTCGCGGTGCATGTCCTTGGCGTTCAAGGCGTGCATGACTGCGATCAGGATCCCGCAGCGGTGCAGAAAATCGGGCTTGTTCAGCAGCTTCCTTCCTGCGCGGAAGGTAGAGCGGGTATGTACTCCACCCAGCCGTGGGAGCCGCGGTTGAGTGCATGAGCGGCGGGCAGTGCAAAAGGTGATTCCTGACCCAACCATGCGGTGAGCTTTTCCCATCCTTGTTTCGCCGCTCACCGGACGAGGTTTGTAGATCAATCGCCGTCCGCTGCCGAATGTGAGAATGCAGACCCGCCGTGCACCGTTATGGGTGTCGCCCCCACTGTCCACGTGCGTCACCATGGAAGTGCGTGGAATGCTGAAATGCCGTTCCAGGTCGTTCCGATCGGCGCTCAGCGCGACACCCAGCTCTTCCAGCGTTGCGGTGTGCTGGGTCCAGGGACCACCGGACGCAGCGCGATACCAGTGGCGCGAAGCAGTCATCGAACTCGGAACTGTGATTCGCGAAGAAAGCATCGCAGTAGGAGCGATAGCGTTCCTCGGGGGTGTCGCCCGGCAGAGCGGACTCACGTGAGAGTAGCCCCTATGTGACAGACCAGCGCCCGCAGGTGCAGCCTGAGCAGTGCCGTGAGCCGCCAGTGTTCCAACGTGGCTTCGGCAACGCCGGGTGCGAAGTGGCTGTGTGTCCCGACGGATAGGTCATGGTTTCGGCGCCAGCCCTGAAGGATCGACTGAAACAGCATCGAGTCCTGCGTATTCGTGGTGGTTGGTGTGGGGAGTGCGGTCATGGGGTGCTCTTTGTGAATGATCATGAGCGCCGAGACTGGCGGCAGGTCAACAGGAGTGTGAGCTGCCGCCAGCTTGTTTCAATCATCAGAGGTGGGAATGCTCGTGGTCCGACGTTCGTGGGGCGAGAAGAGTCTCCTTCTCGGCGTTTCGGCTGCGAGCACTCCCTCTTCTGCTCACCACCAACGGCAGATGCGCTGACATTCCTTGGTGATGGCAGTAGTATCCGCCGGAATAGTATGCGACGGAATTGCCGCCGGCGGTTTGATTGATGCCGGACTCGGACAGTTCGGAGGCGAGCGGGATGTCGGCGGAGAAGAGATCCTTCTTGCGATCGTTGGTCATTTCCGTTCCTTTCAGATGATGTGTCGAGGTATTTCCTCGACGATCCGAATCTAGGAGGTCGGAGGGTGTTCGCAAACCGTCGATGGATGGTTATTCTCGCCGGAGAAAGGCGGTGGTGGGTCCCATAGAAAGTGGATGGTGCGCTGTAGAGAGAAGTACTGACCCATTGAAGGGAGTGGCCGCAGCGCGAGTGCAATACCGTTTTCACCACCACCACAACCTGCAAGGGAAAAGTGTGCACAAAATCCTCTGGGACTTGTTTTTCGCTGTGCTCATCGCGATGCTGTTGTCCGGGTTGTGGGTGGTCTCCTGTGGAGCTTGATATCCGAGGGGATTCATGGCGAGCATGGCGGTGGCGACTATGATGCTTTTTCATTCGTTTTGCCTTTCGCGGTGGCGCGGTGCTTCCGTTTCCGGAGTCCCTTTGACATTGGCATATTACGTGAGCTCGCGACTTGGTGCACCCCCAATAAAGATAGGAAATCAGCCCCAACTTTTGGGGTGTAGCATGTCGTCGCGTGCCCCTCGCCTGCGCGGTTGCCTGCTTTCATGCCAGTGTGGTTGGGCTGGGCCGTGATCGTCCTTTTCCTGGCCATCTTCGTGGGTGGCAACACGAGTATCGTCGATGGTATACGGGGTTTGGCCGCGGCTTCTGGCTGCGGTGGCAGCGATCGTTTCGGTGCGATACGTGGTAGCGGCTGGTTCTCATCGTGGCGGCCTTGGTGCTGAATGCGGTTTCCCCGGACAACGTGGTATCCGGCCTCTATGTGCTCCTGCTGTGGATTCCGGTCACGGTGGGTGCGCAACTCGGGTTGCGCCCTCTCATATGGGTGGTGCTCGGGCAGCTCTCTGTGGCGCTCTTGCTGGAGTGGCGCGTGGGCTTGCTGAGGCCACTTGCTCTCTGCGGACGAGTGCCTATTCTGCTCGTACTGTTCGGGGCCCCCGGATTTGTCGGAATGCTTGCGGGGCGTTACTGGGGAGCCGCGATACGCGTCAAGGAGGAGATGAAGGCCAAGAATGAGTTGTTCCGTCGTGCGCTCAGCCGGGACCTCCATGACACGGCCGTACACGCCACCACGAGCATGGTGATGCGGGCCAACCAGGCATTGCTGCGTGAGGGGCTCGATGAGCAGTCCCGGCGAGATTTCCAGTTCATCGCCGACACCGGAAGAGAAGCGACGCGAACTCTTCGAAAAACGCTGACCTCGCTCCGGGAGAATGACCTGCTTCCGGAGGCGCCGTCGGTCGATGCGGCATGGTTTCGAGCAAGACTCAACGGAGAACAGAACCGTTTGAAGCAGGCTGGGTTCACGGTTTGCTCCACGACCGAGGTCATGCTGACCGACGTTTCTCCACAAGTACTGGCCACTTTGGGACGTCTCGTTGTCGAGATTGTCAACAATGTCCTGCGTCATGGCAAGCCGGGATCTGAGGTCACCCTCATGCTTGAGAACAGCGGTTCAGCCATCAACCTGATGTGCTCCAACTTGCTGGGTGAGGCAGAACCTGATCGGGAGCGAGTCCGGCTCGGTGTCGTCGGCATGTCGGAACTCACCGAGAGCCAGGGGGCACGTTGACGGCTCCGTGCCATGGGTGCCCATTGGGTCACGCATGTCAGTATTCCCACGACGGGAAACCAGTCTCCCGCCTCGACGCATGAAGAGCTCGAGCTGCGGGTGGATTTCGATTGGTAGGGGAGGTTGCTGAGCGCGGAGTGGGGAACGTCTGTGTGGTCAGCCGGCACGTTCAATACGATCCGGATGCTCCAGCTCCATTGAAATTGCAGATGCTTCACCCAGTGTCAGTGCGCCGATCTGATCGGCCAATATTCCGCTCAACCACTCTGATGTGCGGCACCGCGACAATCGGCGTCGCCAATCACGTATCCTGAAGCACAGTGTCCATCGGGTGTGGTAATACTGATTTTGATCAGCCATGACGTTACGGGCAACTGTGAATAGCTGAGACAGGTGACAGCTGTCCACGGAAAACTTTCAAATGATTGAAATTTTATATTGCTCGGGTGTGGGCGCCTAGGGAGGGAGGCCGTGATTATGACCGGTGTTTTTACGACTTGCTCTGGTTGATGACGATCTGATGGTGCGTTCGGCGCTGTCAACTTATCTTGTGGCGGCTCCGGACCTGCAGATTGTCCTGTCTACCGATGATGCATCCCAGGTGATCCGCGCGGTGGAGGCAGGGGAGCTGGATCTTGTGATTATGGATGTTCACATGCCGGGCCTGGATGGCATCGAGGCCACTGCACGTATCAAGGAGGTGTCGCCGGATCTCGCCCGTGCTCGTTCTGACGACCTTTGATGAGGATGCCCATCTGCTCGGTGCGCTGGCGGCGGGAGCCTCCGGTTTTCTTCTCAAGGACATCGATCCGCAGGCCCCTGATCGATTCCATCAGGGTGGCGGCTGGTGGTGGTCGCGTCGTGGCGCCGAAGCCGACTCAGCGGCTTCTCGAGCGTGTGATGGCGAACTATGAGGACGAGCAGGCCACGCTATCCCCACCGCTGGATCTGGGGTTGACCGAGAGGGAGATCTCTGTGGTGCGAGAGGTGTGTCGTGCATCCTCCAATCGGCAGATTGCCCGCTCTCTGCACCTGTCCGAGGCAACGGTGAAGTCCTACTTGTCGACCATCATGGAAAAGCTCGGGGTTGATTCAAGACTCGCCGTGGCGTTGCGGGCATTCGAGGTGGGCCTGGTGGAGCCTCCTGGAACCTGACAGTCGAAGCGCATCGTGGGCTGTTCCTCGAGGAACAATCCCGAGATGGGGCGGTCCGGGTTGTCCCGACAACCCTGCCGCAATCCAGCCAGGCGTGGTCACCATGGGCGTGGTGGTGGACGACGATGTGTCCGGCCAGGGTGGATTCGAGCCCCTCGACCACCCCAGCCCATCCTGGGGTGGAGATCCTCCTCGGGGCGGGAATTCAGGTTCAGGAAGGCGAGAGGCAGGGATTCATCGATACGTCAGGATGCATGGGACATCAAGAAATTCTCGAAGCGGCGGTGAAATGTATCTGGTGATCTCGGGAGGTTTGCTGGTTGTCAGGTGAATTTCTGAAGAAATATAAATCGTGTACTTCCTCTCTGAAGTCAGGATTTCACATACCGCATCCAAACGTATTCCTGGTGCTTATGGTGCAGATTTTCTCGGGGCCACGCATGCTGCTCTGAGGATCGACTGCGGAATACTTCCCGGACATACCGGTTCGGGTCTCGAACTCTGCTCGATCCCCAGGCCAGGTTCTGTCCGTGAAGGATAGGTCTCTGTGCGGGTCGACGAATTGACAGCGGGAGCACAGCGTCAGCTGGGCCGCGGCTCAGACCCCTCGGTTCCATAGAATCTCCGAACAGCAGCAGGAGGATTCATGAAACGGATATCTCGTCGCGGTGTTCTCGCCGCACTGGGTGTGGGGGCGGTCAGGGACCGTCGCCTGACCGGATGCGCGTCGCTCCAGGCCGTGGGGTCGCAGGGAACGTCGAGCCATCGGCGGGCGGTGTGACCAACGGCTACTCGCCGTGGATTCGCTCCACTCAGTGGAGATCACCGTCGACCAAAGCGCCTATCAGGGAAAATGATCACCACCTACACGTCGAACCAGACAAAGAACTGGATCGAGGCGGACGGTCACCGTCGACGGGGTCGCGCACGAAAAAGCCGGGCTGAAGCTGAAGGAACTCGTCCCCTGCAGGAATCTCCGCCGACACCGCACCACAGCAGTTGCCGTGGCTAGTGCGATTCGACAAGTTCGTCGACGGCGCGAACCACGAGGGTATGACCCGCATGGTGATCCGCGCCGGTGCGACGACCTCCGCCCTCGAATGAGGCGGTGGCCCTCGATTTGCTCGCCACAACCGGCCTGGCTCAGCGAGAGGCTGCACATCAGCCTCAGCATCAACGGCTCCGACCCGGTGCTGCGGCTGGACCTGCCAGGATCTCGACGAATCCTGCAGAACTCGACGTCGCGGGGCTGCTGTGCATGGGCGAGTCCACGGCGACTACACCTACCGCGGCACCGACGAGTCGGCCTCAGGACGTCTTCGATCAGGAGACCGGGAGGCGACCTACCACCCCGCTGATCGAGTTCCTGCAGTTCATCAACGAGTCCAGCGACGCCGATTTCCAGTCGGGGCTGGCGCAGCGGGTCGACGTCGACAAGATGGTCACCTACCGGCCTTCGAGGACGTCATCGACAACTCGACGACATCACCGGACCCGGCAACAACTCCCTTCCTGTGGTGGGCGGAGCAGGCCAACCAGATGACCGTGGTCGCTGATCACAACTGCGCCTTCGGCCTCAAACCTGAGCCGGGGTCGGGCAGCGGTGGCACGGCGACGGCGGCCAACCCCGGTGGGGGCGGCCAACCATCGGGGGCGGGAGCGCACCGTCGAATGGCCAGGGTGCCAACCGGCCAGCCCCCGGGTGGCGCAGGCCAGCAGCCCCGGATGCCGGACAGCAACCCGGTGGCGGACGCGGAACGAGGCGAATGCCCTAGTGGACCGGTTCAACCTCGCCCTGGACGGCGAGACCAGGGTGTCGGCGGAACGCGACCGCCTCGGCGAGCTCGACACCTCCGGTGTGGCCCAAACCATCCTCGACGCCCGCGCCAAGGTCCCTCACCGACCAGGCTGGTTCCCCATCGAACAATCCGCGGTGGAGGCCGACAAACAAACGATCGCGGCCTACTTCACCACGTAGAAGCCGTTGTCCTTCGGCGTCGCCCCAGGGCTCGCTTGTCTTGTGGTCGTTTGCTTGCACTCGTAGCGCTGGCGTTTGCCCGTAAGGCAGGTGCTTCCGCTGGAAGGCCAGCGAACCGCGGCGACGGGATGTCTGTGCCGCAACTCAGGGGTGGCTTCGGCGAACCGCTGGCGGGGATGTGGGTTGGGCGGCATCTAGACTTTGAGCATGACGATCCAAGTCGTGACCACGAACGTTTGCGCGAATTGTGTGAACGCTACGGGATCGCGAGCCTTGAAGTTTTCGGCCCGTGGCGTGGGATGCTGGCCCTGATAGTGACATTGATCTCCTGTTTTCTGAAACCTGTGCGTTTGGGTGGGAAATCGAGGATCTTATTACGGAGGGACTGTCCGAAATTTTGGGCGGAGAGTAGACTCGTCTCCCGTCGAGCCATTCATCGTCGGATGCGTGACCATGTGCTGGCCGAAGCGGGAGCCTTTCTATGGCGTGATCTGCCATTCTGACGAGATGATCGATGCGGCAGAGCAAGCGCATGCGATAGCCATTGATGCTGGATCCTGCGACATTGTCGCGGGACCGGATGCGTAGAGATGCGCCCTGTGGAATCTGACCGTGTTGGGAGAGGGCGCGGGCCAGATCTCCGAGGAACTCACTCGGGTCCACCCAGGTTTGCCCTGGAGGAAACCAACGGCTCTGCGCAACCGGATAGTGCATGGGTATTGGAGCATTGACCTCGAAATAATCACACCACCGCCGTAGAAGATCTGCCAGGTCTCGCCTCTCAGCCACGGATAATCCGTACTGCTCTTTTGAGGCCCGAATGGACACGCCCTAGATGTTTCACGAACAAAACGCGCGAGGGGCCGTCATCAAAACTTCTTTGGTGTGTCGTGGTTGGAGATGATGATCCGGTGCTCAACAGCTGGACCCTCATCCGTACCCCTACGGGGAGGTCAGCCGACGTGAAGGGAGACAACCGTGCCCACGGGAACCGTGATCCGAGATGCGGGAGGCGGAGTACCCGCTGCTCGAGGACTTCCTGTACGAGGCGATCTTCATCCCCGAGGACTTTGACGGCGAGATCCCGCGTTCGATCATCCGTAAAGCCCCGAGCTCGCCGCGTTCATCGAGGGTTTCCCGCACCCTCCCCGACGATCACCGCCTGGTGGCGGAGGTCGAGGGACGGTGGTCGGGGCGGCGTGGGTGCGCATCGTCAGGACGTACGGCCACATCGACGACACCACCCCGCTGCTGTCGATCTCACTGCTGCCCGAACACCGGGGCCAGGGCATTGGCACGGTCCTGATGGACCGGTTGCTCGACCACCTACGAACCCTCGGCCACCAGCGGGCATCCCTGTCCGTGCAGAAGGCGAACCCCGCCCTGCATCCGTACCGCGGCGCGCCGGTTTCGTCGATTATCGCGAGGAGGAGACGAGCTCATCATGATCAAGAATCTGGCCGAAGGAACTTGGAGTAGGTGAAGAAGGCCAGTGATCACAGGCAGCTGGCTCCCCGGACTTTTCTCGGGCTTGGCATTCGCCATACTCGCAATTGATCTGATTGCTGTCGGAACGGAGTGGTGGATGTAATTTTTCCTGACGCCATTCGGCCTCGAAGCGATTGCCGCGATGGGTCTTGGTGACTCGGTGGTTCTTCTCTTCGCCTATTTCGCTGGAGTGGTGGATGTTTACGCATCATGACTGGCGCGCGCGTGAAGGAAAAGGGCACACCGCCCACGCCATGAGTGCGGCTGCTGACGAGCGCCGTCCGGGCCGTGGCCCGCTGGTCCGCGCTGGCATGTGCGGTAGTTCTCCCGCTCCTCTCGGTTTCTCCACCATGGGAGCTGACGCGACCCCTGCGTTTACGCCGGAGCATGCTATGCGGCGGCCAGGTTGCTTGGGCTGGCGTGTCATTGGCGTTGAGTCTTGCGTCGGTTTCTCTTCGTATTTTCGGCTGCAAGAAGCCGTCCGTTTGGCTCGTCGTGATCATGTTCATAGCGAAACGCGGGGTTGAACTGGGTGTTCCTCCACGGCTCTGCACATGTACTCTTTGCGACCCCGGTGCTGGCTGTTGGCGTCGCGACGATCGTCGCACAGGCGTTCGCAGGGTTGATTGGTTGGTCAGTACTGGCGCGGCACCTGAGGAGAACGCGGAGTGCCGAGGAGAAGGAAACCGGTGTAGGTGCAGAGCCTTCGGAATTCGACTACGGCGCATCGATGTTCAGAACCAGCTCCGGTGTCGGTATGCGTCAGATGAACAACTTCGTCGCTGCCGTTCTGCCCCTTCCTGATGATCTCGAGTCTCGATGTCGGCGTGGTGGCGGCAACCACTGTTGCCACGAAGCTGTGGACCATCTATTGCCGTGTTCCCCAGGCAGCACTGGGCGCGGCAGGCATCTTCCTCGGCTACGCCCGAGGGGAGTCCACGGACAGGGCACACAGCTCGGCGCGGAGGATCTTCTATCCGTATGTTGTCGCTCCCAGCATTCTGGCAGGAGTCGTGATCCTGGTGCTCGCCCCGTGGCTCATCCGGTTGTTCGGGGGCGAAGAGGTGCGGACGGACACGGTGTTCCTTCTGTTCGTGGCCTTCATGCTTGGAGTGCCTTTCTACTCGCGGAGCAGTACTCGCCGAGATCCTCACCCTTGAACAGGAGGGGACGGTGATGGCCAGCATGTCGACAGCCGTCACGCGTAGTCGCCGCTCCGATCGCCCTCATCAGGCGTTCTGGTCTGGCAGTCGGCGTTCATTTCCCTCCCTCAGCGCAGCTGCTGCATCTGCGGTTCTGGCCTTTGGGTTCACGCATCGCACGATGAGCATGGGTTATCGCTACGGAGTATTGAGGGAGACGACCAGGTGAGCTGTACATACATGCGACTGACCGGACTCACCGGGGCGGCGGCTAAGAACCTCCCGAAGGATTTTCCCTACGACGCCTTCCCAGATGCGGTGCGACGATGCTGCCTGACAGGGGCGACCATTCCTGGGCGAATGAGCAGGGAGCGAGGTCCGTCGACCGCGGTTCCGCGTCTCCTCGAACGGCTCGGGCTGCTCACGTGCGATCCAGTGCATGGTTGAGGCTGGTTTGTAACCTGACGATGGGGAGTGCCAAGGAAACGTCCTCGAAGGTCATCGAGGCCATCGAAACCCCGGGAATGTAGGGACTGCGCGACGTGGGGTGTTGCCCGAACCGACTGTTGGGGTGAGGATGGTCCCCATGGATCTTTTCTCCCCGTGACTTCGGCCCCTCCGATGTGCGCAACCGGCTCGTCATGGCGCCGATGACCCGGCTCCGCTGCGGTCGGGACGGTGTCCCCAGCGACATGGTCGCCGAGTACTACGCGCAGCGTGCATCGATGGGGCTGATCGTGACGGAGGAGCGTTTCCTGACCTGGCGGCGCGCACCTGGCTGGGGCAACCGGGCATTGAGACAGCCGGTCAGGTGACGGGGTGGCAGAAGGTGACCGACGCAGTGCACGCACGCGGCGGCACCATCGTCATGCAGATCATGCATGCCGGACGGTCTCAGCCACCCGACGATCAACGGAACCGGTCGGTGGTCTCGGCCAGTGCAACGACGGCCCCGGATACACGCACAATCCGTCGGGACGCGTCGACTACGTCCGGGCCGAAAGCCCTCACCGGACCCGAGATCGAACGAATCATCGAGATCCTGGGTGCGGGCAGCCCGCAACGCCGTCGATGCCGGAATGGACGGCGTTCAGATCCACGGCGCCAACGGCTACCTGATCCATCAGTTCCTCGCGCCCAACACCAACATGCGCGACGATGAATGGGGCGGCGATCCGCATCGGCGAGCACGCTCAGCCCTCGAGGTGACGCGGGCGGTCGCCGCCGAGATCGGCGGGCAGCGCACATCCATCCGGTTGTCACCGAGCACAACATCCAGGGCATCGAAGAAACCGATCCCGTCGACGTCGAGGCCACCTACCAGCACCTTGCCCGGGAACTTGCCTCGCTGGGATTGGGATTCATCGACATCCTCCACACCGCCCCCGACAGCGATCTGGTGCAGGGGATCCGACGTACCGTCGGCGTCCCGCTGGTGGCGAATCGGGGTTTCGAGACCGTGACGGACCGGGAGGAAGCAGCCGCCCTCGTCGCCGACGGCGTGGCCGAGGCGGTGGGGGTGGGCAGGCCTGCGCTGGCCAACCCGGACCTGGTGGAGCGCTGGCGCACCGGCGCACCGGAAAACACCCCGATCCAGGAGACGGTCTACGGCGGTGGGGCCAGCGGATACACCGACTACCCGGTGCTCCACGGGGAGACTTCTTCCTGAGGGTTGACTCCGGGCTGCGGACGTCAGCGAGCGGGTCGTGCCGAAACCACGGCGGGGGTGTGCCCGCGGCAGCGGTCCTCAGCGGTGACGCATGAAGGTGTTGAACAGCTGATTTGCGAGGTCTTTTTCCTCCAAATCACAGGAGATCGGCATGCGGGAAGTCGATGTCCTTGGGTTGACCCCGGTAATGGGTGATGGTGTCCTCCGAGTCGAAGTAGGAGCGTTCGCGGATGATTCCCCCGTAGAGGAACGACAACCAATCCTGCTGGATTGTGGTGATGCCGAAGTTGTTCTCGTCGTTGATCGGGACGTTCAGCCTGTCCAGGTTGTCGAAGAACATCGCGACCTCCGCGCCGTGGAAGGCACCGCGCAACCCGTGGTAGAGCTGCGGAATGTACTCGAAGCGGTACCCGTAGATGTCGGTGAACCGTGAGAACCTGTCCATCAGGTTGAGGGCGGGGCCGTGGAACATCACCAGCTCCATCATCTTGATCTGGAGGTCGGCGACGTCGTCCGCCTCGGCGCAACGCTTCCGCGATTTCTCTGCGGGGACCGAACATTTTCTCGACGGCGGACGGAACTTGGATTTGTTGGTGATTCCCAAGCGCTTGTACTGCATGGGAACTTTGAGCGCGGACAGCTCGTCGGAGGCCGAGCCGATGATGACGGGGATGCGTGGGAAGCTACCCTCCTCCAGTGATCTCGAGGATCTCCAGGAAAAATGTTTCATCCACGGTGGTGGACAAGAAGGTCTGCGGAGGCTTGAGTTTGAGAGTCTTCTCCGGGGGTAAGGAAAGAAGTTCTGGAATAGCCGGATAGAGCGATTGTTGGAGGAAATCCTGAAATGCTTCGCGTTCCTTTTCCGGGATCAAGGGATTGGGCGTGATGCCCCGTCCACTGCACAGGATCAGGCGATGGAAGAGGTCTCGGTTGTAGGGGTTGAGGATTTGGTGCAGGGCGTGAAAGCACCGCTGCAGTGTCCCATCAGGGTGATGTTGTCCAGGTCTCCGCCGAGTTCTGCGATGTGGGTTCGGATCCAGCGCAGGGCCAGCTGTTGGTCAAGGAGGGCGCGGTCACAGCTGATCCGGTCCCCGTCGACCACGTGGAGGTGCCCAAACAGCCCGATCCGGTAGGTGATCGTGACCACGACGATGTCCTGTCTCGGCGAGGTGGGCTTGCCGTCGTAGATGGGGGTTGTGCTGATCCGCAGTCGCCGCCGTGGAGGAAGACGAGCACCGGTTTCTGGGTCTCCAGATCGGAGGTCAGACGTTGATGCGCGGGAGTCCCTCGCCCTGGATGTCCTCCCGCGGTTGCCATTCCGTCGAGGCTGGATGTTCTTCAGGAAGAAACTCATGAATGTGGAAGGCATGTGCTGGGGGAAGCAGTGTCCTTTTCCTGAATTGACGTCCTGCCCCTTGATGGGGGCGATGGGTTCGGGATCCTGGAACCGCTCGGCCCGGGCGTAGGGGATTCCCAGGAAACGCTGGATGGGTTTCCCACTTCTGGATACCCCAACCCCCTCCGAGGTAACCCTGCCGAACGTCGTCTCGAATATCATTGTCCTCCGGGGCGGTGCGTGGTTGCTCGTGTTTTGTGTTTCAGGCGGCGGCCAGAGCGCTCCAGCCGTTCAGGCGGAACTCTCGGGTTTTATTCTATGTATTTGTGGGCCTCTTCGCGGGAAAGGCCGTGCTCAACCGCTTTGCGCAACGCCTCGATGTCCGAGGCTGCGACGGTGCGGAGGAAGAGCTCGTCCGCAGGGAAGTGCGGAGCCGGGAGAAGACGGTAGATCACCTCCTCGACGGCGATCAGCCGTTCAGGATAGTCCTCGTACTTCGTCCCGGCTGCGTGGCAGAAAACCAACCGGAACGCGTCGATGTGGTCGTAGACGAAGGTGAGGACTGCGGCGGTGCAGTCAGCGGGAACGGTCGTGAGCCTCGAGCGGCGTTGGTTCCTGGTGACTCGTGGAGGGTGACCACAGCTCGAACAGCTGTTCGGTGGGTTCGTGCACGAGTGCGTCGAAGAGCAACTCCTTGCTGGGGAAGTAGTGGTAGATCGCGCCCGTTGTGGCTTCCGCGACGTGCGCGATGCGCCGCATGCTGGCCTCCTGGAAGCCGTGGGCCTGGAACTCCTCCGAGGCTGCTCCAGGGATGCGTTGTCTCGTCAGTTCCGAGCTGCGACTCCGGCCCCTCCGCGCAGTTGCGACGACATGTTGGTAACGACGTTATCTCCTGTGGGTCGTGGGGTCAATCAGCGGCGGAGATTCGGGTTTCGTGTTCCTCACGCAATCGGATCAGCTCCTTTTGGCCGTCCTCCGAGAGTTCTTTGAACCAGGCCATGGATGGCGGTCGTTGCGGGGAATGCCGGCCTTGATCGCTCTGCGGTACCAGGCGGGCAGCAGGAAACGGGAACCAGAAAAGCATCCCCAGCAGCGCGATGGCCCCGGTGGGGGAAGAAGATCAGGCCGATCAGTCCTTTTGCCCACACGGAAGTGAATCGACGACGCCCAGACAGATCAGACAGATCCCCGTGTAGGGCGGGGCCAGGGTTCCTGAGGATCTTCCGTTGTAGGGTCGTGACGAAATCTGGGATCCGCGCATTCCGCATGCGCATCCCTCCCAGAACGCCAGGACTCGAGGAAGCTCAGAGAGGCCCAGAGTGCGGGGAGGTGGTGCCGTGCTGTGTGGAATCAAGCAGGATCATGAGCCAGATCCTGCCGGACGAGTCGCATTGAGGCATCCGGAGGAGCTCCAGAAGGGTCGTCGTGGGTTGCTGGTCACGGTGATCTCGTCCTCATCCGCCCCGGTTCCTCAGGATCGCGGGCCCCGCGGTGTGGGGTCATCACCCAGGTGAGCGCCGGTTCCCGTCCGGACCGAGCAGTGACATCGGAACCCAGGGCTGCGTGCGGAATGCGACGGCATCCCTCCCGGGTCGCGGTGCCGGGTGGGATGTCGGCGAGCAGCTTTTGCCAGCAGCTCGTGCCGCGTCACGGTGTAGCGGAAACGCATGTCCCAGGAGGGATGGAATCCGATCAGCTCCAGCAGGATCCGGGGAATCCGCTCCGTGGGCAGAAACCGAAGGCGCTCCTGTCGGAAGTGGTGTATGGGCAGATGAAGGACAAGACAGCCAGGGCGCTCGAGCCGTCGATCCAGAAGGTCAGCAGAGCCTCGGTGAAGAGCCCTTCACCTGCAATGTCAGGTGCCGTCCGTTTCGTAGGTGCCGAGCCACCCGCGCCCCCAGCTCTGTAGAACACACCGTCCCAGCCCATCAGCCCTGCCCGCACCAGCTTCCAGCCGGTGTAGGTCAGCATTGTTTCTTCGCAGAGCGGTCGAGCAACGCCAGGTCGCTGAAGGCCTTGAAGGCTTTCTCGGGGAGCTCGACGACCTCAGTGGACAGGCAGGGAGTGACGGGGGCAGGTGTCGACGGGTTCCGGCCCGCCGCACGGGGAATGAGGTATGACCGGCTGAAGTTCGGGCGGTTCGGAGGATCTCCAGGCTTTTTCCCGGGCGCGTCGTCGCGCTCCGCCCGCCCACTCGTCGCAGAGGAGCGCGTCGGCGGTCAGTTCCTCGCGAGGAATCCCGCGTCTCCTTGCGGCAGGGGGCGGAGGCTGTTCAGGATCGTCTCGTGCATGTCGCGCGCGATGCCAGGAGCGCCAGGGCGCGGTGACGGTCAGCTCCGCCAGCGCTTTTTCCGCTTATCAGCGCAGGTCGCGGATCGTCAACAAACCAGGTGATTCGGCGTCCCCTCGGGCGGCGTCCGGCAGGAGAACGCCCATAGGCGGCGGCGCTCCCGGATGTCATTGGCCTTTCGATCGGGAATCGCCTCCACGTGGAGGACGGTCTGCTTCCGGAGATCTCGGAGGTCCGCCCCACGATGCCCGCGCCAAGGAGGATCGGACGGGACGCTTTTACCCGCCACCCCGCAGCGACGTTCGGGGTGAAGCCCGCGACCGACTCGTCCGAGGTGGCGGTGACCAGCCCGTCGTTTGCCTCCGCCGTCCAGGCGGCGGGCACGTCGAAGGCGAAGCAGGTGCCGGTCAGGGTGGGGTTCATGACGTTTCGGTTCCTCGGGTTTCGTTCGGTGCGATCTCCTGTGTCTCGTCGGAGCAGGACCAGCTGTTTCTGGGTTTCCTTTGGGAGTGCCTTGAATTTTCCCATGCGATGGGGGTCGTGTCGTGGGACCCCGGCTTTCAGGGCCCGTCGGTACCAGGCGGGGGTGAGGAATCTGGGAAATCTGATCAAAAAACTCGAAAGCCAGATCGGCATTGATGCCACCCAGATCAACCCAAGAATTTTGCCCCAGTATTCTGGGCGGCTGTGGGCGAGCGTGAATACCGCCATGGCGATCACTGCTGGCACCTCCAAAAGGTAGCTCAGCAACGGTTGAGGGTCCGCCTCGATAAGATGTAACAAAATCTGGTGTTGCTTTATATGCTCTGATGCAGCCCGAACGACAACGCAGGAATTCTCTATGCACAGACAGAAAGATGGCTGTGATCAAAGATCCTTGAGTTAATGTTTCCAGCCTGATCATCCGAACATTCCCTTTACGAAATTCCAAAGCTGCTTCAGCCCCGTCTCCGATGGCCTCGTCACTGTCAGGTTCAATCGCCTGGTTCATCTGGGGCGCGTCGATGTCATGGATGTGGGGCGGTCGAGGGTTTCATGGGTGTTGTTCCCAGCAAGTCTCGTGGAGGTCTCCGAGAAACAGTTCCCAGAAAGGTTGATTCGGGTCGCTGGTAACGGTGATCTCGCCTCGCGTCCCCGTGGTCTTTCAGGATCGCCACGCCACGGTGGGTCATCACCACGCGAGCTTCGCTTCTTTGTCCGGGCCGAGAGCAGGGATGGGGACCCAGCGCTGTTCGGAGAACTCGGCGGCGTCTCCGCTGGTTGCGGTCCTGGGTGGATGTCCATGAGTAGTTTCGCGAGAATTCATGTCGCGTCATGGCGTAGCTGAAGTTGCATGTCCCACGAGGGGTAGAAACTGATCAGGCTGAGCAGAAGCTGGGGATTCTCTTCGCGGGGCAGCGAAGGCGAGGGCGCGGGTGCCGAGAGCGACGAAAGACATGACAGGGCCAAGGCCCCCCGACCGTGGATCCAGAAGGTTAGCAACAGGTGTGGGGCTGAATCCACCAGCAAAGCCATGTGCCGCCCATCCCTCAGGTGCCGGATCAATCGTTCTCCCTGTGCGGTGGCGATGCCTTTCCGGTCGATCAGCCCGGCCCTCACCAGTTCCCCGGCCCGCCGAGGACCACCGGGCACTTTTTCTTGAAACATCCGAGCAGCGCCAGATCGAGAAAGTCTTTGAATGCTTTCTCCGAGAGTTCTGCGACCTCCCGAGAAGCCGGGTGTGAACGGATTCGAAGGAAGGGTGTCTCCTGTCCGCGTGATGTCGTGCCTCCGGCAGGCCCAGGCTCTCCCGTGTGGCGTGGTCACGCTGGGTGGCCCATTCGTCGATGACCGTCTGTTCGTCGGTGTCCATCACCGTGCCGGGAGCCCTGTTGCCTCCGCGCAGCAGGGCGTCGAGCCGGTCGCGTCGGTGGGGTCGGAGACTGTTCAGGATCGCTTCGTGCGCGGCGCGCGCGCCAGGCCGTCAGCGGTACGGTCACGGTGAGTTCCGCCAGCGCTTCCTCCGTTGCCAGCAGCGGGTCACGGATCGTCAGCAGACTCAGCAGGTCTCCACTCGCACCGGGGATTTCCGCGTGGAGAAGGCCCACAGCCGGCGGCGCTCCCCGATGATCGAGGGAGCATTCTCATCAGGATCGCCTCCACGTGCAGGATGAGTGTGCTGCTTCGCGAGTTCCGGAAACTGCATTGCACGCCAACGCGAGGATGCTTCGGTAGAGTGCTTCACCTGCCACTCCCGCAACAGGGCGCTCAGCTGAAACCCATGAGCGCCTCGTTCGACGCCGCCCCCACCTCATCGTCAGCCTCACGCGTGCCTCCCCGTGCCCAGCCGGCGGGGACGTCGAAGGCGAAGCGGGAACCGATCAACTCCATTCCCACACGGTAGCTCCGATCGATGGGCGCGATCGAAATCCGCGAAAACAGCCGACGGTTCCTGCTCACGGAAGCCCCGTGGGGTCCGGCCTCGACCGATGAGGGAGGGGTGGATGGTGGGTTACCGCCACGCTTGTGAGATAAATCCCACGACGCTGGGGCGCGACGAATCGGTCTCGAGGCGGAATCATCGCGTTCTGGCTGCGTGCTCTTTGTATAGTTGAATGAGTGCTTTCTGGATTTCGATGTCGAGTGCCTTGCTTGCCCATGACGTAGGGGTCGTTACGCGGTATCGGCTTTCAGGGCCCTGCGATACCACCTCGAGTCAAGGATTTCGGAAAACGGACAAAGAGTCCTGACAAGCCTATTACCAAGGAAAAGAATAACGGTATCGCAACAACTTGGTTCACCCAGATTGGTATTCGTGACACGCATGTTCGTCCAGGCGGGTATTTGTGGCCCAATAGATTGATACGCCGCCCCCTGAGCATGAATAGACCTCCGAACGGGAGGGTAAGAGATACGGATGTCCAACCGCTGTAGTCGCTCACGAAGTAGAGGGATAGAGTCTATCGCAATCGCAGACCAAGAAATATACTCCAGATCCCGGTGGCAAAGAAAGAGTGCCGCCAAAAATTGCTCCAGGGTGGAGCATTGCCAAGGGGTCATCCGAAGAGTCTCTTTGAATCCGCTCCAGGAGCCTCTCTTCGGCCTCGCCTGCCCTGTCCCCGAGACTCTTCCCTCCTGGTTGGATGAATGCCCTGGCGCTTGAAACGCCTCTTTGTCGTGTCCATGGTCACATCGGCTCCGACGGCACCGTTGTTGTGGATGCGAGGTGATGGCGCTCTTGGTTTTTCGGAGCGGCATCATTTTTGGTTTTCTGTTTCGTTCTGGCCATATGCTCTTTGTGCTAGCTGGATGAGTGCTTTCTGGGTTTCTGATGTCGAGTGCCTTGAATTTTGCTCCATGACGTAGGGTCGTTACGCGGTATTCCGGCTTTCAGGGCTCTGCGATACCACCTCGGAGTCAAGGATTTTTCGGGAAACGAGATGATGATTGCCGACGAGAATATTACCATCAGAGGAAAAGCTGGTATGGAAATTGCTTGGATCACCCAGGTCGGTAGTAGTGGCAGAAGGTTACGATACTGCCTCCCAGCATGAATATTCCCCGAAGGTAGGGCCAAAAGGGACATGGATGTCCAGCCGTTGTAGTCGCTCACGGAAAACAGGGGATGGAGCCATACCTTAGTCGTAGCCCGGCAACTAGCCCCAAGTCCCGAGGATAAAAGATACTTCCTACGATAACGTAATCAAGGATGGTTGTTGCCGTCGGGGTCATCCGAAGAGCCCTCGATTCTGTTGAAGATTCCTTCTCCGGCTCCCTTTGAGGCCGTTCCAGATCCCCTCCTCTACATCGCCTTGTCCAGTCGCCGAGATTCTTTCCTCTGTGGGCGAATGTCATGGCGGCGCTCGACTCCCAGTCCGACGGCAGAAGCCGACGGCGGTTCCAATTTACGGGCAGGACCGAGGCCGATGGCGGCTCCAGCAAGTGCTGCTGCGCCTACTTGTGATCCTGTGCGGACGGTGGCTTTTTCTCCTGCTCTGGCGAAGCGTTCCCCGTCCGAGAGGCCTGGCTGCTGTCTTCAGGGCTGCATCGGCTTTCTGGTATTCGCTGTTGAAGGTCATCGCAGTGCCTAGCACGAAGAAGCCGCGACCAAGTGCTCTTCCGGTTTTTGTCACGATTGGTTATGGTTCGCTCGGCTTTTTCCACGCCTGCCCCAAATATTCCGTGACTCGTGTCCATGGTGACGGTCGGTTTCAAGGGGCCGATCTTTGGCTTGGTGGATGGCCCAAGGAACATCTCTCCTTGAGGTTTATGGCGAATCTCTCCGGAAATTCCCTGGAGGAGGTGATCCCTTTGAAATTCCAGCAGGCATGTGTCGTCGTCTTGGGGGTGGTGGTAATGCGAATGGAGCCTTGATCTTGCCCAGCCACGATGGCAGCCATCTGCGCTTCGCGAGCCACTGCATCACCTTGGTGTCCCCGATATTTGTCCACAGCCTCGTGCTCGAGAGCACTCTTACCCTTACCCTTTCCGGGACTGTGCAAGTGATGTTGCGAGACCGGCCCTTTGGCCTTGGATGGCCGCCACTAGTCTGGTGCATTGGGGTCCGAGTAGTCACCCTCGCTGTTGATTCCTGCCAGATGCGTGGTGCAATCCGTTATCTTCTGGCGGTACTCCCCTCGGCGAGTGCACTGACGCTGCTGAATCTCTTTGCTCTTCCTCCTGATGGGCAGCGCATCCTGCATCAGTCCGATGGACACTCCTTGGCATTGAACGCCTCGGCGTCGGAGATGAGTTGTTTTCTCCGTGGCTCCAGTTCTTGAAGGGCGCTCGCAAACCCTCCCATTGCCGGACGCCACCAATGCGGCGTTGCCGCTGGTGGATTCCGCGTTCCGCAGCGCGGGATCAAGGCATGGAGCAGTTGTTGCTCTCGGGTGCCTCGTAGTTTTCGGACGAGGCCATCCCAAAGCTTGGCCGCGGCCACAGTCATCAGAAGGACTCCCCTGTTTGATGAGACCTTCGGCCTCCGAACGATCGAAGTCGACATCGCACCACCCAACAGGACGTCAGTATGTCACGGTCATCGTTCAAAACCATCCGTGATGCGACTTCACCCACGTTTTTCGCACTCGGCCTGGCTCCGATTGGCCATGATCTCATCGCCCTCCTGGATGGCCGCCACCGCGCCACGTCCTCCCGCGACCGCTTGTGGATCCTCTGTTCCGCCGTAGGTCGTTCTGCGTCAGAACCCGATTGTAGGCCCCCTGCAACGCCGACGTGATTTGGGCGGCGCCCGCCTTGGCTGCACGGGCGCCCAGTTGATCGATGCCCTGCGGATGCTCGAATGTGCCGACTGGGCCGGAGACGCTCTCGATTCCGCCTTGGTGAAAATCGAATAGCAGGTTTCGGCATTCACTTTGTAATGGGTCACGATTCCTCTCCTTCCACGAGGGTTCAGCAGGGGCCCTCGTGAGCACCTGCCAGAACGGTTCCTGCGGGTTTCTACCACGACCAATCTGTCCGCATCTGCTGCCCTTCGTGAGCAGGGCGACTCTCCCGGGGCCGGGCCATCGCCCAGGCGACCTCCGAGCATCCGTATCGTCATTCGGTCCGATGAGCGACACCGCCACCCAGCGCCGCCGCATGAACTCGGCGGCATCCCTGTCGGGCACGGTCCCGGGTGGCCCAGTCGGTCTGTAGTTTCGCGATGAACTCGGCCTGGCTGCGGGTGATCTCGAAAGCCATGTCCCAGCTGGGCTGGAGTTCGGAGCCACGCATGAACACGAGACGAGGAATGTCGTCCGCCAGGCAGTGGACGATCGGTGAGTGATGCCCCGGTGGCCGCATCGGTGAGATGGGAGATGGCCAGAACCGTCATGTCGCCGATCCAGAGGGTCAACAACTGCGGAGGTGAGCTATGTTCGCCGCGACCGCCATGTGCCGACCGTCACGCAGATGGGCGGCCACCCACTCGCCTGTTTCCGTGAGCGCACCGGGGTCGTCGATCAGTCCCGCCCTGCGCAACTCCCGGCCAGCCGACGAGAACTTCGAGGTTCTTCTGGAATGCCCGAGCGCGGTCAGGTCGTCGAGAACCTTGAAGGCATCTTCCGACAGGTCAGCGATCTCCCCGGCCAGCGCCGGAACGGGATCGCTGGACGTCCAATTTCTCCGGGGAACGCCAGTCGCGGTTGCTGGCCCAGTCGTCAAGATCGACCGTGAAGACGTCCGAGTCGGTGTGGGGGACCCGGCGAGCCCTGGACGGCAGGGGACGGAGGCTGTCCAGGATGGATTCGTCACGCTGCCGCGATGCCAGGCCATCAGCGGCACGGTCGCGGTCACCTCGGCGATCACGTCGCCCACCACGAGAAGGTCCTGGATCATCACCAGGCACAGAGCGTTCCCGTGCGCCTCCGGGATCTTCAGCGTCGAGAACGCCCACAGCCGACGGCGTTCCGCCGGCCCCGGCGCGGCATTGGCGTCGAGGGAAGCGCGCCTCACGTGGAAGAAGAACTCAACCAGGGATCTGGGTCGACAGCACCACGAGATTGGCCTGCGACGCGGCTGCCAGGGAGGTGGGTTCCGGGCGCCTCAACCGTGATTCCCGCAGCACGACGTTCGGGGTGAAACCCGCGAGCGATTCATCCGAGGTGGCGATGACCACCCCGTCGTTCGTCTCCATCCTCCAGGCAGGGGGTACGTCGAGGGCAAAACAGCAACCGGTCAACTCCATCGGGGACTCCTCATTGTCTGGCCGTTGCCCACACGCTAGACCCGATTCCCGGGCGGCGTGGGGAAAGCCGAAAAGAAAATTGAGGTCTCCGGGGACGAGGTTCTTTCCGGAACCCCGTTGAACCAGCACGTTCGCTGGCGTTCGTGTGCTGACTCGCCCGTCTTGTCCCTTCACCGCGCCGGGCCGTGACGCCCCCGATCGAGGCACCTCTTTCGGTGCTCGACCTGCGAATCTGTAGCGTTTCGACCTGCGAATCTAGCAGCGTTTCAACCTGCGAATCTGCAGCATTTGAGCGGTGGAATACTCGGAAAGGGCGAGTTGACAAGGAGCTGGATGAGCTTCCCCGACGGCCTACCGTCGGGAAGACGCGGCGGTGGTTCCCCTGGCATTGCTGGGGCCGTGACGCCGGGGCGGGGCTCCGCGATCCGGTCAGCGGACGAAGATGGGGGCATTGGGTGTCGAGCGCTGGTCGTCGTAGGCGTAGCCGTTCTCGGTGAAGTCAGGGCGAGCACGGTGGAGCGGATCCGGTTGCGGACCAGCCAGCCGGCCATGGCGCCTCAGGGCGCGTTTGGCATGGAAACTGACCACGCGGGCGGTGCCGTTCCGGTCGCGGTCCTCGAAACGCGGGGTGACGATCCGCGCATCGAGGCGGTCGGCGTCGACGGCAGCGAAGTACTCCCTGCGACGCCAGGTTGATCAGACACTTTCTCCCCGGGGACGCGGCCAGGTCCTCACGCAGCAGGTCGGTGATGCGCCCGCCCCACCAGTCGCGGAGGTTGCGGTACCGCGGTCGGTGCCAGGCGGGTGCCCATCTCCAGGCGGTGCGGTTGGACCAGGTCGAGGGACGCAGCAGCCCGTAGGCGGACAGGGATCACGCAGGCTCTTCTGTGCCCTCGGTGAGGTCGCGGGCATTGAAGTCGCGGGCGCGCGAGTCCCCTGGTAGACGTCGCCGTTGAAGGCCAGCACCGCCGAGCGCGAGCTGTCGGGGGGTGTGCGGGTGGTGAACTCGCGGTAGCGCGTCGCGTTGAGATGGGCCAGGTCCTCGGAGATGCGCATCAGTTTCGCGATGTCGCTAGGTGATGTGGTGCGCATGATCTCGATCAGCCCCTCGGTCTCGTCCGATCAACCGCGGTTCGGTGTGCCCGGTGGCGGTGATCGGTGAGTCGAAGTCGAGTGACTTTGCGGGGACAGGACGCTCAGCATGTCCTCATTGTTGCCCATCCCTCCTCTCCCCCGGTTCTGCTGGCCTTGTTCCTGTTTTTGCTGGCCTTGTTCACGTTTGCCTGCGCTGTGAGGCCAGCGAACAGTGAACAAGGCCAGCATAGTCGGCGTGAGCTCAGCAAAACGGGGTGAGGCCAGCAAAAAATAGGGGAGGGTGAGGTGCGGGGAGCAGCGGGCGAGAGGCGCTGATGGGAGCTAATTCAACAAGATGAAAAGGCTCACGTCGGCCTCATCCCTTGCTTCATTTTGGTTGCAATGCTTTCTCCAGTCCCGGACAACGGGGCTGGAGAGAAAACAAACGATCATGGCGGAAACCTCGGGTGCTGCTGTACAGCCACGACTCCCAAGGCCTGGGGCACGTGCGGCGCAACCTGGCCATCGCTCACAACTTGGCCCGGCGTCTGCCGGAGCCGTCGACGCCGACGTCGCGGGGCTCCTCGGTCATCGGGCTGGCACCCGCATCACGCTTCCCCCTGCCCGAGGGCTTCGACTGGGTCACCATCCCGGGCGTCTCCAGGGGTCGTGACGGCTACCAGCCGCGCAACCTGTCTCGGTGCCACCGGCGACCTGATCAAGCTCCGTTCGCGCTGCTGCAGGCCGACCCTGCTCGGTTTCAAGCCCGACCTGGTCATCATCGACCGCCACATCTACGGCGTCTGGTCCGAGCTGCGGGAGCCCTCATGTGGTTGCGTGAGCACCACCCGAGCGTGCGGGTGGTACTCGGGTTGCGTGAGGTCCTCGACGGACCCCACGTCGCTGCTGCGGGTGGGAACGTCTCAGCGACCCCGACCGGCTGCGCGACCTCGTCGACAGGTGTGGGTCTACGGCGCCCAGCCGTCCACGACCCATCGCCACCGGAGAGGCCCCGCCCGCCCTGGCCGACCGCATCCGCTTCACCGGCTACCTCGCCCGCGACCGTCGCGTCAGCGACTCGGCGAGTCGATCGAACCCAAACCGTTCGTGCTCACCACCGCGGGCGGCGGTTCCGACGGTCACGAACTGCTGCGCGCGCCGCCATCGCGATGCGCGTCCCGGATGGGTACGAGAACATCGTCGTCACCGGGCCGCAGCTCGACGACGCCAGTTTCGAGGGCCATCGCGCCTCGCAGGCCGCCCCCAGCACGCAGGTGCACCGCTCCTGGCCGGGCCTGGGCAGCCAGATCGTCGGGCCGCTGCCGTGATCTCCATGGGCGGGTACAACACCGTCTGCGAGATCCTCGCTGCCGACACCCCCGCGCTGATCGTGCCCCGCGAAACCCCGCGACTGGAGCAGCTGATCCGCGCCGAGGCCCTCCGCGACGCCCCGCGCCCTCGACGTGATGCGCACCCCTGCAGGTCACCTGCGAGACCCTCGGTGACTGGGTGTGCAGACGCCGTGACGCCGCCACGTCGACCGCTCACATCGCCCGCGACGACCTGGCGGCCACCGCCGATTTCAAGCCGCCGACCTGCTGGGTGACGCCAATCTCGCCGCCCAGGAGGTTGTGGCATGACCCGCATCGGATACGTCCTCAGGGTGTACCCGCGTTTTTTCTGAGACCTTCATCGTCACCGAGATCCTGGCCCGCGAGGCCCACGGCGACGACCTGCGCATCTACGCACTGCGTCCACCACCGATGCCCGCTTCCACCCGGAGATCGCGCGGGTGCGTGCCCAGTGTCTGGGTGCGCGCGCCCGCGAAAGCCAGCGACTTCTGGGCTCAGCTCAGCAACTCCCTGCGGCACGAGGACCTGCGACGTCGATTCGCCGAGCTCGCGCCCGACATCGCCGACCTGCCCGCCGACGGTGGCGCAGGAATCTCCTGGCGGCGTCCGTGATTGACGACGGCATCGACCACCTCCCGCCCCCTGCGCTTCCCTGGCGGGCCGGATGGCATGGCTCGCGTCCCGGTTGACGGGGTGCACCATCACCACGCACGCCAGGACATCTACTACGGAGTCCGTGGACCGCGACTGGCTGCGGCGGATCTGCGGCGACGCCGACCGGTGATCGCGATCCAGCCGTTTCACGAGCGCTACCTGAACGAGGTTCTCGACGGCACCGGGGCGAGGATCTCCCTGCAGTACAACGCCCTCGAGCTGGAGCGTTTCCCCACCGCGACCCGATCCAACTGAGCCTTCCGCTGCGGATCGCCACCGTCGGGCGGCTCGTCCCGAAGAAAGGTTTCGCCGACCTCATCGACGCCGTCGCGGCCCTCGATGCTTCCCCGTCGAACTGGACATCGCGGGTGACGGCGAGCTGCGCGACGAGCTCGCCGCGTCAGATCGAACGCCTCGACCTGGGGATCGCGTCCGCCTGGTGGGTCCGCTCACCCAGAACGAGGTTTCGGAACGATCCGCAGCTCCCACGTCTTCGCTGCCCCTGCATTCCCGCCGACGACGGCAACATTGACGGCCTGCCGACGGTGGTGCTGGAGGCCAGCGCCTCGGCACCCCGGTGGTCGCGACCTCCGTCAGCGGCCTGCCCGAGGTGGTGCGCAACGACCTCACCGGCATCCTCATCGAGACCCGGCGACGTCGCCGCCCTGACCCGTTCCCTGGCCGAGCTGGCCGCCGGACGGGTGCCCGTGGTCACCCTCGCCCGCAATGCCCGGGCCCTCATCGAGGAACAGTTCAACTAGCCGCCGCCAGGCGGCCACGCCTCCGCGTGAGGGAGAAGCACTGATGCGTATCGCCTATGTCACCGTCGATCCCGGAATCCCGTCTTCGGCACGAAGGGTGCCTCCGTGCACATTCAGGAGGTGGTGCGGGAGCTGATCCGTCGCAGACACGACGTCGCCGTTCACACCACCCGCGCCGGGCGATCGCTGACGACCTGGCCGGTCTGAAGGTGATCGAGACCCGCATCGAGGCCGACGACCCCGGGGTCGGGGAGACGCGCCCAGCGCGAGGTCTCCTCGCGGATCGCGGCGCGCATCATCGCCGACGGCGCCGACCTGGTCTACGAGCGCTACGCGCTGTTCAGCACCACGCTCGCCGAGGTGGCTGACGCCACCGGGGCAGTCGGTGTCCTGAGGTCAACGCCCCCTCATCGAGGAGCAGCGGATCCATCGCGTGCTCGTCGACGAGGAGGCCGCCGGGAACGCGCTGGCCCGGCGGGTGGCCGCAGCCACCGCCACCATCGCGGTCTCCGGATCCTGTCCGCGACTGGGTGCGGGGAACGCACCGGCTCGGATCGCGTCCACCGTCCCCAACGGTGTCAGCATCACCCGCATCGTCCCGCGCCCCGAGGAGATCGGCGACCCGGTGGTGACCTTCGTCGGCACCTCAAACCGTGGTCACGGTGTCGCCGACCTGCTGGCCGCCGCGGCCCTCGCCAAGCGGCCCCTGGAAGCTGCGAATCATCGGCGACGGACCTGAACAGGGCAGCCCCTGGAGCAGCAGGCCGCGGGCCTCGGGATCGAGGTGGACTTCCGCGAGTGCCGTCGCCCCCCGATGACATGCCGGGGCAGCTCGCTCGGATCCGCCATCGAGTGTGGCCCCCTACCCCGATCTCGGCGGCGCAAACAGCACGTATTTCTCGCCCCTGAAGGTCTACGAATACCTGGCGGCTGGACTTCGGTGGTGGCCTCCGCCGTCGGACAGCTGCCGCAGATCCTCGGTGAGCTGGGCACCCTGGTGCCGCCCTCCGACCAGCTGCGCTGGCCGCCGCCATCGACGACCTCGCCGCCGACCCCGTGGTGCGCGGAGAACTGGAGCTGGCGAGGACGGGTGCAGGCCGAGGAGAAACACAGCTGGGCCGGTGCCGTCGACCACATTCTCGACCTGGCCGGGAGGGCCGATGGCTGATCGCGACAAACCCTCGATGCGCGCAGCCTGAAGCTGGTCGCACCCGACATCGCCCCCGCATCGCGCGCTCATCCTGTTCGGGGGTGCTCGCGTTGCTGATGGAGGTGGCTCTTCCGGTGCTGGAACCGTGGCCCTGAAGATCGTCGTCGACGCGGTCACGGCGTTCCGGGGTGCGAAGGTTTCCCACCAGCCCGCGAGTGTTGAGCTGCTGATCGGGTGCGGTGTCGCGCTGTTGTTGATTGTTGGGTTGCGTGCCCTCAGCAACTACCTGGCCACCATCTGTTTCGCGCTGGTCGGTTCCGGGCCGCCACGTCGTTGCGGGCCCGCGTGTTCCGGCACGTCCAGGGCCTGTCCCCAGCAGTTTCCGCCCGCAACCGCAGCGCCGACACCGTGCAGCGGATCGTCCGGTGACGTCGCCCGGATGCGGGAGGTCGCGATCACCGCAGGCATGCCGCTGCTGGCCAATGTCGCCACCCCTGCTGGTGATGGTCGTGGTGATGTTCGTCCTCGACCCGCTGCTCGCCAGCGTCGTATTGGTGGCGATCGTGGCCTTCGCAGTGACGTCGGGTCCGACGTCGCGGAAGATCACCGACGCGTCCCGGCAGACCCGTAAGGGCGAGGGCATCTGGCCAACACCGCCCAGGAATCCCTCGCGTCGATCCGCGTGGTGCAGGCCTACGGTCTGGAAAAACATGGTGGAGAAGAACTTCACCTCCGCGAACCGAACGTCGCTGCGGGAGGGTGCGGTCGCGTCGCTACGCCGCCAGGCTGGAACGCACCACCGACGTCATCGTCGGCCTGGCGACCGCGATCGTGCTGGTCGGCGGCGGATTGCGAGGTGATGCAGGGGCGCGTGGGCCCCGGCGACCTGGTGCTGTTCACCACCTACCTGCGCACCACCATGAAACCGCTGCGTGACATGGCCAAGTACACGGGTCGTATTGCGGGCCAGCGCATCCGGGGAGCGGGTCGCTGACCTGATGGAGATCACCCCGACGTCGTCACCCCGACATGCCGGTGCGACCAAATATCGTGGTGGGCGCGGTGCAGTTCGACCGTGTGGTCACCGAATACGACGGTGTCCAGGTGCTGCGCGGTCTCGACCTGAACATCCGGCCCGGCGAGCGGGTCGCGATCATTGGGCCGTCCGGGGCGGGCAAGTCCACCCTCGTGTCGCTTCTGGTGCGGGCCATCGACCCCGTCTCCGGGTGTGCGTGGCTCGACGGGTACCGCCCTGACCGACCCTCGACCTGACCCAGCTGCGCGCCAGCATCTCCCTGCTGCATCAGGAGGCGGTCCCGTTCACCGGCACCATCCGCGAGAACATCCGCATAGGGGCCGCGGCAACGCCACCGACGCGGAGGTGGAGACCGCCGCCCGCCGCCAACGCCCACGACTTCATCACATGGAACAACCCAATGGCTACGACACCGTCGTGGGGAACGCGGCGGCAATCTCCGGTGGCCAGCGGCAGCGGATCGCGATCGCCCGGGCGTTGCTGCGCCGCTCACCGTCGTGCTGCTCGACGGGCCACCACCGGCCTCGACCCGAGGGCGTGCGAGGCCTGGTGCTGGACGCCATCGACCGGCTCGCCGCGGGTCGCTACCACCCTGGCCGTCACCCACGACGCCGAGGTGGCGCTCCGAGCGACTGCGGGTGGTGTGGATCGAGGACGGACGCATCCGGCTCGACGCCTCCCCGGAGGAACTCATCGCCACCAGCGACGTGTTCCGGGCCCGGTGCAGGCCAGCGGTCGTGACATGGACCCATCAGGATAGGGAAGCCCGCGATGAACACCGAACAGCTCGTTTCCCGCGTGCTCGACCCCGACTGGCTCAGCGACCAGGCAGGACGTTCCGTTCGGGCCGCTCGGTTGCCGGATCAAAACCCCCGCACTCGCTGGTCGTCGGTCTCGACGACGACGCCGGCCATCCGGTCGGATGGCTGCGTTTCCTGTGGCCCATCAGCCACAACACAGCCGCCCAGACCAGCCGGAAGCCGGTGAACTGGGCCTGCGAAACCACCGAGCGCGAACTCGGGGAGCTGCTGAGTGCAGACCGGCCCGCTGCCCGCCGACCCGAAACTGCTGACGCGCATCGCCGACGCCACCGCGTCCGGGAAACTCGGGAGCTGGGAGGCGTCGCAGGTGCTGCCACAACCCGCTGCGCAGGGTGGTGGTGCGCGACGGGATGCGTGTGGTGCGGGTCGCGACCAGCCGAGACAGGGGGTGGCCTCGACCGTTTCATGGCGGGGGTGGTCGAAAACCCCCGCCGTCTCGACGACGGCGCCCTGGAGGGCGTCAGCGTCCACGCCTTCACCGGCGACCTGGACCTGGCCGACCTCCCCGACGGAAACCCACGGGGCCGACCGCGAGCCGTCCACGGCACCTGCAGATCCCGTTCGCGCTGCCGGGCGATGCTTGCCCGGCTCCACGCCGCCGAGGTTCCGGTGACCTGGCCTGCCCGCTCGCCGCCCACACCTCGACCCCGTCGCCCAGGGACTGGCTCACGCCGACCTGCTCGACGAACTGGCCCCGGACCTGGCGGAGCGGATGCGCCGGGTGGCCGCGGAACTTCCCGGGGTCGCCTCCGCGATGCCGGTGCTGTCCCATGGCGACCCAGTCGCCCGGACCAGGTGCTCACCACCCACGACGGCGACGCGGGTGTGGCTCACCGACTTCGACCGCGCCTGCCTGGCGCCCCGCGCCGTCGATCTGGGGTCCTTCTCGCGGTCCTGGACGATGCCGCATTCCTCAACGGCTACCGCGACGGTGGCGGGCAGGTGCCGCCCGAGGATCGGCTGCGACGGGCGGTCGCGGCTTTGATCCTACGGGCCGCTGACCCGCTGAGACGCGCCTGCCGCGACTGGAAACAGCAGGTCTCGGCGAATCTCGATCGGATACGGGAGGTTGCAGGACGTGAAAGCCCCTGACAACAGTCCGTGCGCTCAACGGAGTACGGCGCGCACGCTGGCCAGCGGTGGCTCGATCACCTTTGAGCTGGATCGCCTCCGCGGGCACACTCCGCGCGGGCAAGGTCAACCGGAACGGCGAGGTGTGGATCACCGGCCACGCCTCCGATACGAAACTTCCGGAACGACCCCCAGCATCGCGGGCGAGGCTCGTGGTGCCACCGACTCCACCGTCGGGCCGTGGTCCGACCGACGACCGAGCGATCGTTCACTTCGTCAGGGCCGCGCCAACACCGTCGCGGTGCAGTCCTCGCAGGTCGCGGAGTTGTGCATTGCTCCGGAATCACCGCGGCGCGGGTGCTGAGCCCACTCGCCGTCGCCGGGTGGAGCTGGGGCCCCTGCCCGGTCGCACCTTTCATGACCTCGGCGGTGATGCGCTGCCCGGGTGGCGACGTTTCGTCGAGACCTGGCCCGAATCTGGTCGTGCGCCCCGCCGGGCTGCCGGAACACACCGGAGACGACGAGGCGAACGTGTTGTGGCGGTGGTTCGAACGCGCCTGGGAACACCGGGCGCTGCTGCTACTGGATCGCTTGGCGCTGAGGTCGTGGAGACCTGCCAGCACCTCAGATCCGGCGACGACGGCACCCGCGTGCTCACCCACCGCGACCTCACGACAAGCAACTCCTGTGGGACTGGCGACAGCCTCGGTCTGCTGGATTTTCGATACTGCGGCCCGCGGCGGGGCCGCCTGGACCTGGGGAATCTGTGGGCCCAGCGTCGAGCTGCGATACGTTCAGGACGTCTCGCCCAGCAGGATCGCGACCGCATCCTCGATCTGCTGTGCGACCTGACCGGCTCCTTGCCCCACCACTGCCGGGCGCATCGCCGTATACCACCGGGCCTCCCGGCTGCGGCTCGCCTTCGTCTACGCTTCCGGCCACCATCAGTAGCTGGCTCGCCCCGCTGGGTGGAGGAAACCCTCGCGTCCTCTAACCTGTCACCCCGTGAACCCCGTGAAATGAGGAGAAACACATGAAGATCTCGGTTGTTGGTTGCGGATGCACCTGGGGCCGTTCACGCCGCCTGCATGGCCGAACTCGGCCATGACGTGCTCGCATCGACGTCGATGACACCAAGGTGGCGGCGTTGTCCGCGGGCCGGGCGCCGTTCTACGAACCCGGTTTCGAGGAGCTGCTCTCACCCGGCCCTCGGCACCGGCAGGCTGCGGTTCACACACCCCGGCGACGACCTGGCCGACGTGGATCTGCACTTCATCGCCGTCGGCACCCCCAGTCCGACACCGGTGCCGCGGACCTCAGCTACGTCGACGCAGCCGTCGCTACCCCTGCTGGCCGGGGCTGCACCCGGATCGGTGGTGGTGGGCAAGTCCACTGTTCCTGTCGGCACAGCCGCGCACCTGGCGGACCGGTTGGCGGAACGAGACATCGCGTTGGTGTGGAATCTCGAGTTCCTGCGCGAGGTTTCGCCGTCGCCGACACCCCTTCACCCGACCGCATCGTCTACGGTCTGTCCGCCGATCCTGCACGCGGAGCTGGGACGCACCCGGCTCGACGAGGTCTACGCCCGGCTGCTGGCCGACGGTATCCCGCAGATCGTCACCGACTCACGTGACGGCGGGCTGGTGAAGGTGGCCGCCAACTCGTTCCTGGCCACCAAGATCAGTTTCATCAACGCGATGGCGGAGCTGTGCGAAAGCCACCGGCGGTGACGTCACCGCCCTGGCGGATGCCCTCGGGCACGACGAGCGCATCGGTCGGCGATTCCTGAGCTGGGGTGGGGTTCGCGGCGGCTGCCTGCCCAGAGGACATCCGTGCTTTTCGTCGCCCGCGCCCAGGAACTCGAGTGTCCACGACGCCGTCTCGTTCCTGCGGAAGTCGACGCCATCAACCAGCGCGCCGCCGTGACCGGGTGGTCGGGATCTGGCGCTGCGCAGCCTCGGCGACCAGCTCTCCGGGGCGAAGGTTACCGTGCTCGGGGCCGCGTTCAAACCCAACAGCGACGACATCCGCGACTCGCCCGCCCTCGACATCGCCCACCGCCTGCACATGCTCGGCGCGCAGGTGAGCATCACCGACCCCAAGGCCCTCGACGCCGCGGCCCGGCGGCATCCGGATCTCGTCACGGAACCCGACACACACCAGGCGCTGCGGGACGCCGACCTGGTGCTGCTGCTCACCGAATGGTCCGAATACGTCGAGCTGATCCGTCCGAGGTCGCGACCTGCGCTCGCCCCGCCATCATCGACGTGTCTGCAACGCCCTCGACCCGGCCCGCTGAGCGCCTCGGGCTGGGACTACCACGACCTGGGACGGTGAACCGGCCCTGGAATCGGCTGAGCCGGCCGATCGGTGGGGAAAAGCTGCGACCCGCGTCGACCGGCTTCCAGGGGATGGTGAATGGGTAAGAATGAGGCAATGAGGTGGTTTCGGCTGTCGCGGCGGGCGACCATTCGCACCAGGTTCATGAGTCGCCCTCGTGCTGGTGGCCGGATTGCTGACCATCTCCGGGACGATCGTCGGGGTCCTTCAGAACCGGCACCTCTGGGACACCACCAAGGAGCAGCTGGAGCGGGTGCAGGGTGAGTTGAGGGCGCTGGCCACGAAGGGGTGGACCGGAAACCGGGAAACCGTTCACCTCCGCCCCCAACGTGCTGAAAACCATGAGCCGCAGCGTCGTCAGCCACGACTCGGGGAGGCGGGGTTCATCGACGGTGTGCGCAGTTCATCACCCCCTGGATGTGATCAAACCCGAGGACGACCCCGAGCTCCTGGCAGCCGTCCAGGACAACCTGGCGGGGGCGACAACGTCATCAAGTCGTCCAGACGTCCAGGACGAGCTACCGGGTGCTCGTGGCGAGCGTGATCATCGGTAACCAGCGCGCCACCCTGCTGCGCGTCATTGACATGGATCAGGCGAGGGCCCAGCTGCAGCAGTCCATGGCGCTTCACGCGGGGCGGCGGCGCTGACGGTGAGCGTTGCTCATCGCCCCGTGGCTGGTCGTCGGCAGGCCCTGCGACCGATCGGGAGCCTGGCGGACCACCGACCAGATCGACGAACACGACCTGACCACCCGCGTTCCTGTGCGCGGTCACGACGACCTCGACCGCCCTGGCGAGGCCGTCAACCGGATGCTGGACCGGGTGCGGCGGTGCGGTCAGCGTCGGCTCCTCGACGACGTCGAGCACGAACTGCGCACCCCATCACGGTGGTGCGCGGACACCTCGAGCTGATTGATCACGACGACCCCGATGACGTCATCCAGACCCGAGACTCGCCATCGACGAACTCGACCGCATGGGGGCGTCGTCAACGACCTCCTCACGCTTGCGAAGGCCTCCCAGAGCGATTTCATGACCCCCGTCACCTGCGATGTCGCCGAGCTGACCGATCAGGGTGTTGGAGAAGTCGAAGGCGCTGGGGAACCGCGACTGGCAGCTGGACACGTCGCGATGGTGCAGGCGGTGCTGGATCCGAGGCGCATCACCAGGTCCTGGCTCCAACTCGCCGCCAGTAATGCCGTCAAATACTCCGACGAGGGAACCCGATCGACATCGGGTCGGGTGGAGGACACATCGGTGCTGCTGTGGGTGCGCGATCAGGCATCGGCATGACACCGGAGGGAAACCGCGACGGTGCGGCAACGGTTCGCCCGGACGGCGGCTGCGGCAGCAGCGGGCATCAGGGGTCAGGATTGGGACTGAGCATTGTCGACAGTATCGTGGAGGCCCATGGCGGGCACCTGGACATTGAATCCGTACCGAAGTGGCGGATCAGTGTTCACGCTGCGGGTTCCGATGAACCCGCGCGAGTCCCCACGCCTCGCCCGCATCGGGCCACTGCCGGAGGGCGCATCCGAACCGAGGGAATCACAGCAGTGAGCAGCATATTGATCATCGAGGACGAACCCAGGATCGCAGGATTCGTAGCCAAGTTTGAAGTCGGCGGGATTCACATCCGAGACCACAGCCTCCGGTGAGACGGGGGCCACGCTGGCGGTGCACGGCGACTTCGCGTTGATCATCCCGGACGTCGGTCTGCCGGACATCGACGGATTCGAGGTGCTGGAACGCATCCGCGGGCAGGGCGTGTCGACGCCGGTGATCATGCTCACGGCCCGCTCGTCGGTGGCCGACCGCGTGGCGGGACTGGGAGGGTGGCGCCGACGACTACGTGCCGAAGCCCTTCTCCTTCGAGGAGCTGCTGGCCCCGGATCCGGCTACGGCTCGGGGCCGAACCCGAACCCACCAGGACGTCCGCGAATCACCTGGAGCATCGCGGCCTGGTGCTGACTACCGCACCCGTCGCGCCCAGGTCGACGGTCGGTGGGTGATCTGTCGGCCCGTGAGTTCACCCTCGCGGAGGTCTTCCTGCAGCAACCCGCCAGGTGCTCAGCCTGAGCAGCTCCTCAGCAACGTGTGGGCTTCGACTTCGATCCCGGCTCGAACGTCGTCGACGTCTACGTCTCCTACCTGCGCAACAAGCTGGGCAAGCAACGCTTCGAAACAGTCCGGGGATGGGCTACCGCCTGGTGTGATGCGGGTCGCCGCCACAGTCGACTGGTTTTCGTCCTCCCCCACGTTAGTTGAGCCGGTCGTGCGAAACCATCTCATCCCCACCGTGTGGTTGAGCCGATCTGCTCGCTCTGCGAGCGGGCCGTAATCGAAACCACGGCGACCGCAGCCCAACCCCGAAAAAGAAGTTATCGAACCGACTGAAAAATATATTCTATGACGGGCAGGGTCGGGTCAGAATCGTATGTATGTTCGAGATGGTTCCCGGGTGTGTGGCGGAGGCTTTTGCCGCGCTTGATGAGGCGAATCGTTGCCCGCGCCGCCGAGGTCGCCGCGGTGGTGGCTGTGGCGAAGGCCGCCGAACTCTACGAGGTTGATCAGGAGCGGTGTTCGAGGGCATGGAGCGCGTGATCTTTCCCGGTCACGGGCACCCGAGGTGAGTTCCTCGCTGCCGAGATCGCCGGGATCCTCGGGATCTCCACCGGTTCGGCGTTGCAGAGGATCGCCGACGTGCTGGATGTGCGCTTGCAGGTTCCTGCGGCTGTGGGAGGCCTTCCTGGGGCAGGGGAGCTGCGGTGGTGGCAGGTGGTTGACGTCACCAACCCGGGCCGCCGTGCTGGGCGTGAAGGCGGTGGAGTGGCTGGATCGGCAGCTCGCCTGGGCGATGAAGGTCTGGTCGTGGCAGCGGATCACTCAAGCACATTGATCGGTGGATCGTGGAGGCCGATCCGCGGTACGCCGCGGAGCGGGCCGAAGGCGGAGCGCCGCCGCCGGGACGTGGAGGTCTCCGGGATCACCGACGGGCACTGCACGATCTGGGGATCGTGGACGCCGCCGACGGTGTCGCGTTCGATCACCACGCCTCACTGTCGTCGCGGACCCCTGCCTGCCGAGGAGGGCGACCTGAGGCAGCGGCGCGCCGCCGCGGTCGGTGCTCCTGGCCCGGCGGGTGAGCGGCCGGGACGCGCTGCCCGCGGCCACCGTGGTGGTGCACGTGAACGCCGCTGAGTCCGCCCTCGGGCTCGTGGAGCCGACGGAGGAGGTCGGTGGGATCGCAAGTTCGAGTCCTGTCGCATCGGGTGCCGCCGTGGTGGAGCGCTGGGGTGCGCTCCTGACCGCTCGGATCCCCGAGTTCCTGGCCGGTTCACGGGTGACGGTCCGGCCCGTCGTTGATCCCTGGGCCATCAGCGAGACCCCGCACCGTCCTTCCGTGTCGCTGCGCACGGCGGTCGAAACCCTCATGCCGCCGACGTGTTCCCCTACGGGGCGACGCCGTCACTGAGCTGCGACCTGGACCACACCATCCCCTACGCCGACGACGGCGGTCCGGGCCAGACCAGGTGGGGAAACCTCGGCCCGTTGTCGAGATTCACGCACCGGGTGAAAACCCACGGCGGCTGGCACCTGACCCAACCCGAACCGGGCGTCTTCGCACTGGACCTCCCCAGCTGGATACCAGTACCTGGGCGTCACCGCGCAGGGAACCATCCGCATCGCATCCCCGCCGCCCCGGCCCTGGGATCCCGAACCCCCGCCCGACTGGTGGGAGGAACCGCCCCGCCCGAGGTGGAGCGGTCGTTGGAAACCGAGGCCTGGGCCGCCGCGGCATCGGGTCCTCGCCACCTGACCGGCGTCCCGGGCTGCCCGCACGAAGCCGGTTGAACCGGGGGCGAAACCGGCTGAGTGGTTCGTGCCGGTTGGAAGCTGGTTGAGCCGGGCCGTGAGCCCCTGGGCGAAAGCCCCTGCCGAAACCAAAACCGCCCGAGCTATTCCTCCCGGTCCGGAGATCGAGGTCGCGCCATTCCTCGAAGTCATCCAGGGCGCTTGTATCGCCGGTCGCAGCGCTCGGCGACCGCCGGGCGAGGCCCGTACCGGGGGTCTTCCTCCCGTCTGAGGCGTTCCAGGTTTCCCTCAAACGACCAGTCGCCGGTCGTGACCCCATCGGCCAAGAGGGCCTTGAGTGCCCGCCCCGACGTGATACCGGTGCCGCGGGGAGTGCATGAATAAGTGAAGTGACACTCGCACGCACAGCGCTTCTTCACCCTGCTCGGCAAGTTTCAATGCGCGCTCGGCAAACCCACCCTCCTCGTCCCGGCCCGTCACGAACAGAAGCTGAGAATAATTCCCGGAGTCGATGGCGTTATTAGGGTCGATGGTGAGGCTTTTGTAGAGTTCCTCGGCGCGGTGCGTGGTTGTGACGAATGTCTGTGAGGAAGAGGGCGTGGTTGCCGAGGATGTTGGCGTTGTTGGGGTCGATGGTGAGGGCTTGTGTGAGAGTTCCTCGGCGCGGTCGTGGTTGTGACGAATGTCTGTAAGGAGAGAGCGTAGAAACCAAGGAAGTCGGCATCGGAGGATGTTGCAGAAGAGAGATTTTTGTAGCAGATCTGCCGCTTCCTGCTGCAGGAGCTTTCGTCGCCGTATTCCTTGCCAACAGGCTCTTGGAGAACATTTGAAATAGCAGGATCGCTGCTGTGTGCTGTGTGTGGAAGGTGGCCATGGTTCTCAGCGTGGTCTCGGTCAGGGCCAGTCCGCATCCTCCACCAAGAGGTCCAGGGCTTCCCAGGAGTCCTTGCCGGTTTGGCAGCACAGTGGCGCATCGGTGGTGGTTTCGCCGATCACCCAGGACCATTCTGCCTCCCAGTCGGCTCCCTCCCAGAGATCGTCGTCGTAAGCTTTCGCCAGCGTGAGGAGGGCCTCTTTGCTCGCGGATCCCAGGCCGACGCGGTTCCAGTCCGCCGCGGCCTTCACCAGGCCGGCCCGGCCCTGGTGGTGTCGAGTGCCGACGTGAACCGTCGGCGTATGTCCTCAGCCCCTGCCGAGCACGCGACCGAGCCCGAGCTGCTCAATGGATGCCAGATCCTTGGCGTAGCTCGTGCTTCCCACCGCATCCAGTTCGTCGTCGGACAGCTTGGCTTCGAGGGGAGCGTCTGGAATCTGTTGACGATCTCCCAGCCGGGGAACTTGCTGTCCAGCTCTGCGCGCCATCTGGTGTAGCCTTTCATGCGGTCGTGGTGGCCACCACGGTGCAGGAATCATCGATCCACGTGTTCAGGACCCCGAGCGTGAACTCCTCTTTGCCCAGGAAGCGTTCCAGTTCGTCGAGGAAAATGATGGCGCTGCGAATGGGTCTTCGCCAATTTTTCAGCAGCTTCTCCACGTCGTCCTCGCTCTTGGAAACAGGACGCGGGCGTCGGGCCATTCCTCGTGGAGCACCTCGACCACGAGGCGGTCTTGCCTGCCATGGATGGCCCTCCACCAGGACAGGTGCGTTCCTTCAAAAGAGCATAGGCTTGTCTGTGCATCGCGGCGAACGTAATCTTTGACGTCCCTGTCGGACCTGTGAATGCGCAGCGAGTCCAGGTCTGCCTTGCCGATCGGGCCGGAATCGGACACCTCGGCGATCCATTTATTGTGCGCCCGTGTCGAGATCCGTCGACCTGCGGCGTGAAATCCGATGACAACGCCCACGAAAGGCTCCCCAGAAGTGAACCGAGCACACTCCACACCCCGCCGGGGGCTGAGGAGGGATTACGGCGCCCACGATGGCCCCGGGCGAGCGCAGCAGAACCAGCCACCACACCGACGTGCCAGGATCAGATGATCGCGTGGACCGTTTCGACATCCTTGGCTCCTCCCGGCGCTGCCCTGACAACAGGATAGTGGGGCCGGTGAGACGTGGAGCCTGTCTGCGACCACGTGGGTCTCTGGGGCAGGGGCCGGCGAACCGGGCTCAGCGATCAGTCGTCGTCGCGGTCGTTGTCGTCGCTGCTGTCCTTCTTGGTCGTCCTCGTCGTGCTCTTCTTGTCGTCATCGTCATCGTCGTCGTCGCTGACCTTCTTCGGTGCGGGTGCCACCGTGGTGCTCCTCGCGCGACTCGTGGTGGACGGGGCGCTCGTGTGGCTCGGGTCGTGGTCCGAGGTGCGGCGCCGGTCGTTTCCGGAGGCGGCGTGGCCGCAGTGGTCTCCGTCGCGGCGGGGACCGTCAGTTCGGGCGAGGAATTCTCCGTCGGCGCCGGGGACTCGCTGGGAGAAGGCTCCGGCGAGAGGCTGGCCGTCGCGGGGAGACGACAATTGCCGGTGAGGTGCTCTCGGGCTCCGTCGGATGCGCGAGCTGGAACAACAGCCCGCCGTCAGCAGTCCCGCAGCGCCTATGCCCACCAGGGTGAGGGTGAGGCGGTCTCGCTCCGACTTCATCATGCTTCTCCTTCCGAATGATTCAAGTGAACCCCATGAGGATGAGGAATGGCGCAGATCTTCGTGAGGAAGTTCTCATGCGAAACGTCCCGTCGGTTGTTAGTACAAAGTTCCACGAGCCGCGGTGGTTGTTCGCCGGGACCCGACTTTCCCGGGCGATCCCGACTGCTGCGGGGTGGCGCATCCCGCCTCGGAGGGTTATTGTGTATACAAAGCTCCCCGGCGGCTCCGGTCGTCGGGCCAGCGGACTGGACGGACCCGGAACGCGGTGCAGTCGGCACTGCTGCCGGTGGGGACGACGCAATCCGCCGGACCAGCCTGAATGCCCCAGAAACCAGGGAGAAGTACATGACCACAATCACCCACTGGATCGACGGCGCCCCTACGGTCAGCCTTCCCACATGATTCCTGTCGAGAACCCCGCTACCGGCAAGGTCGTCGGTGAGCTGATGTCCGGCCAGCCCAGCCGACCTCGACCACGCCGTCGCCAGCGCCAAGGCGGCCCAGAAGAAATGGGCCAGGTTTCCCTCGCCAAGCGCACCGCCATCATGTTCAAGATGCGCGAGCTGGTGCTCGCCCACGAGGACGAGCTGGCCAAGGCGATCGTCGAGGAGCACGGCAGGACTACTCCGACGCCATCGGCGAGATCCAGCGCGGACGCGAAACCCTCGACTTCGCCTCGCGGCATCAACGTCGCGCTGAAGGGCGAGATACTCCTTCGACATCTCCACCGGCGTCGACATCACACCATCCGCCAGCCCGTCGGTGTGGTCGCGGGCATCTGCCCTTCAACTTCCCGTCATGGTGCCGATGTGGATGCACCCCATCGCCGTGGCCACCGGCAACGCCTTCATCCTGAAGCCCGCCTCCCCGACGCCCACCGCGTCGCTGATCATCGCCCGCCTCTAGGAGGCCGGCCTGCCCGACAGCGTGTTCAACGTCCTCGCAGGTGATCGCAACCTGGTCTCCAACATCCTTACCCACCCCGGGATCGATGCATCTCCTTCGTCGGCTCCACCCCGGTGGCGCACGTCATTCAGGACACGGGCGTCGCCCACGGCAGCGCGTCCATGCCCTCGGCGGCGCGAACAACCACGCCATCGTCCTGCCCGACGCGGACCTCGAATTCGCCGCCCAGCACATCGCCGCCGCCGCCTTCGGTGCGGCAGGTGAACGCTGCATGGCGCTGCCCGTCGTCGGTGGCCGTCGGTGGTGTTGCCGACAAGCTCGCCGAACTGGTCGCCGCCAATGGCGCGAAGATCAAGGTCGGTTTCGGTCTCGATGAGGGCGTCCAGATGGGTCCGGTCATCACCGCTAGCGGCCCGCGACCGCATCGTCGGGCTCATCGACGACGCCGAGAAGCGCGGCGCAAAGGTGGCGCTCGACGGTCGTGGCCTGAAGGTCGAGGGCTACGAGGGTGGCTTCTGGCTCGGCCCGTACCGTCCTCACCCACGTCCCGCTCGACGCCCCCGCCTACAAGGAAGGAGATCTTCGGCCCGGTGCTGTGCATCGTCGACGCCAAGAACTACGCGGAGGCCATCGAGATCGTCAATGCCAGCGAGTTCGGCAACGGCGCGGCGATCTTCACCAACGACGGCGGCTACGCCCGACGTTTCCAGCTGGACGTCGAGGCCGGCATGGTGGACGTCAACGTGCCCATCACCCCGGTTGCCTACTACTCGTTCGGTGGATGGAAGGAATCGCTGCTGGGCGACACCCACATCCACGGCCCCGAGGGTGTGCACTTCACACCCGCGCCAAGGCCATCACCACCGGTGGCCCTCGAGGTCCGGTGCGTACGCCGCGACGATGAGCTTCCAGCGCGAGGAGTGACCGCCCGGCCTGAACAAACAGTGCAAGCGCGCGCTGACGACCGGACGGGTCGCCGGGGCCCCTCGACGTGTTCGCATCCAGTCGGCCTTGCCCTGATTGCGGGGCCCGTGGAGTGGCGTGATCCGCGGATGCGACTCCACGCGGCGGCGCTACTGTTGTGCGGTCACCTCGTTCCGGAAAGACACACCCTGGAGAACCATGAAGGACAGCTCTCGTTTGATCGACGATCCACGGTGGCACTTCGGCGCCGGAGCGGAAGGCCAGCCTCGCTCCTACAACCAATGGGTCGCAGACTGCTGCGAAGCCAACGGTGACAGCATCTGGGCCTACGAGGGCGATGGCGCGGTGCAAGACGGCATGGATCCCGCAAGCGTTGAGACGTTTTGGGGGATCGGGGAGTACCTGGGAGAAATACGGGCCCAGGATGGACCGCGTCGGAGGACCGTACGGGGCATACCTCTTCGGGGTCGACACTCCGCGCCCCATCGTTTTCGCAGAACGTTCCCTCGAACCGGCCGCGGCCAAGCTGCCCTACCATCGGTATCGAGTGACCGGTCAGGGAACTGCCGCCAGCGTGGCGCATCGAGACCGGGCGGGTGGTTCCCGCCGTCGGAGGCCGTGGCGGGGACGTCAGGTGCTGTTCCGCGACGCCGGAAAAGGTCTTCTAGCGTCGAAGAACTGCTGGAAACAGGTCTCCTGGAGGAAGTGCGGGAACGTGCCTGATGTGTGTGGAGCGGCTGAAGTGTGCCCTGAACGATGTGGGTGTGCCGGTACATGACCGTGAGGATGGTCTTGCTCGCAGGGGGCGAACGAAACGCCCGTACCGTCATGTTCTGGGAGGACGACGGAGCCTGGCACGTCGGTCATCTGGATCGAGTGGACCAGGAGCGCGTCGCCGTTCTGACCGCTGCGGATCGTGACGCGGCACTGCGGTGGCTGATCTGTCGCGTCGCCAACCAGTACCGCCGTGCACAGGGATGGCCGTGGCTGCTTTCGTTGCGGGCAGCACCGGAAATCGCATGGGGTGGGGTGTTGAGCCGGTTCCGGAGGCCTCAACCTCGGAGACCGCGGACATTCGGGTGTGGGCACGACCGGTTCGTCTGGAAGGGGAACCAGTTGATGGCGAATGCTCACCACTCTTCCGACCGCCCTCGAGGGTGGCGGTTCTGTCCCACCTGATGGACCTGAGTCCCGACCAGGTCCTGGACGCCTACCTCGACTCGAACGGCGGTGTCCTGGAGCGCATGGTGGAGACGAGTGATCCGCTGGTGGACACGGGAGAGGCTTTTCAACACATGGCAGCCGCCCGTGAACTCCGGATAGTTCCCGGCGAGGACGGTTTTCACGCCACGGAGACCGGATGGGTCTCCCCACCTCTGGATCGAGGACGGTGTTGGTGCTTTGGCCACACCGAACGTGGCGAGCAACGCAGTGCCGAAATCGCCAGTCCTGAATTGGGCGTGGTGTTGCGCTGGATGGCTTTCCGATGGCTGAACGATGTGCGATCTAGCAGGGGCTGGCCGCGGATCATGACCGGATACTGGGAGGCGGAGACGGCGCCCGGCTGGAGTCAGCAACAGCTGGGAAATCGCAGGATCCTGACAGGGATCACGGGGTCCGGAACCGAAATGATCCTGCGCGGGAACCGACCTCACGCTCTGGACGTGTTGTCGCACCTGATGAATCTGAAACTGGACCAGGTGGTCGATTCCTTCCTGTCCGAGGACGGTGGATTGCTGTGCGAGGTCGTCGACCCAGGAATCCAGCGTCGCAAACCCGGTCGCTCTGGAATACGTCGCGCAGTACGGCGACCGTCTCGACCAAGTGGGCGACCCGCGTGGCAGCTACTTCTGTGGGTGCCCGGTCCGGAACCTACGCCTTCGAACAACGTTCCTTCCGCCTAGCGTGGTGAAGGAGCCCTACTACCGGTACCGGCTGCTGGATCTGCCTCCCGAGGTGAACGTGGTGACCAGCATCATTCCCCCCTGGTTCGGTCAACCGGGCGGTGCCCGTCAGGTGTTCTTCCGCATCGGTGAAATTCTCTTGACGTACCGAGGAATGCATTGACCTGCGCATTCTGGAAGGAGATGCCTGATGTCCATCATGGACGAATTGGTTGCCTACGCGTCGGAATCCGGAGCTCAGGTGGCAGAAAATCCCCCGGTGGGTATTCCATGACATGGAATGGCGGATTCTATTCACACCACCTGTGGCGCGCGGATGATGAATGGCTCTACGGGTATAGCGAGCGAGGCTATGAGCGCATTCCGACCATGTGGAGCACGCATGATCAGATCGTCTACAAGTGGGCGGTCAGTCGGATCGCACTCGACACCCGAGAAGCGCGGGAGCTGCCTCAGATCATTCTGCCCGCAGCGATCGAAACCCTGGGGAGCGAGTGGGGACTCGTTCAGCAGACCCCACTGACGGGAAGCCTGAGTTTGGAGGGCGAACAGATCCCCATGTCGCTGAGAACAACTTTCCCTCGGTGCCGGAGTCTCGTCGAGTTCTCACATCTGATTCGCCTGCCCTACGACGAAGTACTGGCTTCCTACCGTGCGCCCGACGGAGGTCCGCGACTCGGATCATTCCTGGCATGGTGATGCCGGGCTCACAACGTTTCAGGAACTTTCTTCTCGGTCGAGGTGGTTGTGCAGGTGTCCGCCGTCTTCTGTCAGGAGACTGGTGGTTTCCTGCGCGGTCATCCTGCGAACGCAGACGGGAAGCAGCCAGGGCAGCGAGAGTCCCCAGGCAGCCGATTCCAGCGATGATTCCCAGAACCATCGTGCGCATCGGTCTTTGATCCTTCTGTGGGGAGGGAGGTGTCATGGTGGGTGCCTCCTGCGTTGCTGAGGTTGAGAAACGCGGGTTCGGAGGACCCGGGCATGGCTCCATCGTTGGTGAAGGTGAGGGCGTCGTACGGCGCAATCAGACCCCAGCCGATTGTGTTGTCACGCATGGAGCGTGTGGGTCGCAGGGCAGTGGCCAGGATCCGATACTTCCAGTCCGCCGGGGTCTCGTCCGGATGGGCAGCAGCCACCAGTGCGGCGACTCCACCCACATACCCGGTGGCGTACGAGGTGGACGGCTTGTCCCCGGAGAACACGCAGTCCCCGGCACCCACGAAGGTCGTAAGCACGTTCATGCCCGGTGCTGCCACGTCGATATGTGGGCCGTGGATCACGGCGTCCGACGGGGCTCCGGTGGTGTCGACTCCTGTCACCGCCAACGCATCGGAGTAGGCCGCCGGGTATTGCGGCACATTGTGTTGCTTCGCGGGGTTCTGGGGATCCAGGTTGCCAGCCGATGCAACCACGAGGGCGCCTCGGCTGGTGGCGTACTCTGTGGCACTCTTCGGCGACGGATTGTCGGTGGAGGAGGACAGGGCCACGACGATCACCTTCGCACCGTTATCGGCGGCCCACTGGATTCCCGCGGCGGTGTGGGTGGGCTCCGGTCCGCGGGTCTTCTCGGCCTCCGCCTTGTCGTTCGTTTCGCGAGTACCCGAACCGGCAGGATCTGGGATTCCGGTGCCACACCAATCAGTCCGGAACCCTCGACCTCCCGGGCGCTGATCTGTCCCGCAAGTGCGGTTCCATGCGGGTCCTCGGCAATGCTTCCGTCCCCGCCGTCCATCATGTCGTAGCCCTGCAGGAGCACGTTTTTGTTCTTGAAGTGGACGTTGTTGCCATCCACGCCGGCGTCGACCACCGCCACGATCACCTTGTTGCCGCGTGAAATCTTCCACGCTTCCTCGATGCCGAGCTGATCGAGCGCTGGTGGGCGCTGGGGATCAGGGTTGGTTTGTCGAGCGTGCATTGGGTGGGTGCGGGTGTGGTGCTGTTCTCTCTCGACGACCTTCGCAGGCACCAGAGCGTGGTCTGCTCGTGCGGGGACCGCGAGACATCGATGCCATCACCAGACCGCAGACCCCGCTGGCTGGGGTCCGGACGGTTGTGTCCCGCCATTGACGGGAACGCGAGTACCGTTTCGTCATTGTTCCTTCACCGTGTCCCAGACTTTCCCGGGATTCAATGCCTCTCCCTCGGGAATTGAGCCGCCCACGGGGCAGGGACTTCGACGCATTGCTCGCGTCGTAGTCCAGGCGCTTCAGGGTAGTCATCAGCTGAAGAACCGATGCCGTGGAGGGTTCCCAGATCGGATACCAGGGAGACCACGCCGAGGCTACCGCCGGACGTGGTGCGGATCAGCGCGCAGACCCGCCCCGGACCGAGGTGGCCGTTGGCGGATTCAATGAGTTGTTGGAGTTCCCGCTATTGCTTTCCTGCTGTTTCAGGGAGGGCCTCGGTGAGGTCCTGGTTGGTCATCGAGTAGAGCACGGACGTGGAGGAGTTGTCGGGTTTTCTTCGCGAGCTGGGCGCAGGGCAGGGAGCCTGCCGGCATGGTGTCGTCGATGCCTTCGGCCCAGTCGGCTGGGAAATGTTGGCTGCGTCGATGCTGACGATGTCGATCTTCGAGATGTCATCGAGTGTGGCGTTGAGCGGAGTTCCCGTCCTGTAGAGCTTGTCGGTGAGGTTCGTCAGCTGCGTGGCCTTCTTGTCGCCGATGACGACGTACCGTCTGGTGGAGTCGCCGCTTTTGACCTCGATGACGCTTCCGATGGTCGCCGTGCTCAGCGACGGGGGCATCCCGTTGACAGGCCGACCGTTGCCCTCGAGGTTGAGGGAAGTTCAGGTCCGAGCCCGGTCTCGAAGAGGAGAGCCACGTGCGAATTGACCGTGACCGGGGCGACGGAGTCCAGACCCAGGGCGTAGCAGCGCGGGTTGGGGTCTGTCCCGCTTCCGCTGGGGATCTTGCGATGTCTGAGGCCATTGGAGATCAGGACACATCACCGTCCTGGGACTTGACCAGGCGCTGCCTCGGGCGGTTCGTGCCGCTGGAAGCTGGCCACCGCAGGTGTGTGGCTTCCCGGAGATGTCGCGGAAAACCACTGGTCCGAGTGAAGCTGATCGGCCTTGGGGACGTCGTCCGGGATGCCGGTGATGCTGATCTGGGGCCGCGCCTGATGCCGTCGATGGTGGAGCGGGCACCTCGCTGGTCTTGTACTTGCCGGCTTCCGACAACAGACGGGCGGAGGTGATGTTGGCGACCGGACGCAGAACGCCGCGGATCGTGTAGTACCTCGCTCCGGTGCCCTTGACGACGAGAGGGTGGAGATCCTGCCAGTCCTGGGGAAGGGTGGGAGCGAAGCGGCTCCTGACGACCCCGACCCCCAGCATGATGGCGACGACAACACTGCCCACAATCAGGGGGACGAAGGGTGATTTGGACTCTAGCTCACGCCCGCCCGGTATCCCCGACGTGAGACGCCGTGATCAGGCGGCGGCGGTTTGTAACGTTGGGCCTCAGGATCTCCTTGTTCGACGGCATCAGAGAACTCCCCAGACCAAAGCGGTCAGCGGCAGGATTGCCAATAGGGCCAGGATCCCTGCCGCATCTGCCAGCCGAGGTCAGCCAGGGACGCAACTTCTGTGACACCACATTGGTTGCCAGCAGCAGGACCGCTGCCAGGATGATCGTGCCGAGGGTCCACGGCAGGGCCGAGGGGATCACCTTTGTGGTTGAGATGGCGGCGAAAATGGTCAGGAACATACCCGTGAGCACGCCGATGAGCACCTCCACCGGAGACCGTAGCGACCGGGTGGAAAGCATCGAGTGCCACACCGACGCAGGCCAGCAAAGTGACGGCGGTGGGCGAGGTGGTGAGCAGCGGGGACAGGACCACCATGGCCGCGGAACATCCGGCCTTCAACGAGATGACCAGCACACGTGCGCCACCGACGTGGGAGTACACCTGTGTCGGGTCGATCTTCTCGTCCTCCCCGTCCGTGTTGATGGTGACGGGCATCCGCGCCAGGGCCACCCATGGGGCGCTGAGCGTGATCACGACCAGTAGAGCCATGACCAGGCTGGCCGCGCGGTCAGGGCGCAGGTTCATAGGCAGCACCATGAGACCGACGAGACAGAAGGAAACAGCCGCTGACATGGGTGCTGTCATGGAGATGCTCAGCTCCGGGGGAAGCACAAGAAGGGCCGTGGCGCCGGCCAACAGGCCGGCCCGCGGCCATCGCCAGGGAAGCGCGGACCAATCCCCGGGGCGATCGCGAAGGCGGCGCAGGCGATCAGGATGGGCGTGGTGTGCCCCAGGGAGAGTGCCCCGGGACGATCCGGCATCCGCGCCACGATCGCGGTTGCCAGGGTGGTCAGGAGTGCTCCGCTGACGCCGATCACCGCCGTCAGGATCGGCTCATGGGTGCCGGTGACCAGGAGCAGGGGCCGCGAGCAGCACCAGAGCAGCTGAGGCGTGCGCCGAGAGCTGGACGGAATTGGTTTTCTTCCACGGCGTCGAGTTGTCGGCAACCGCTGTTCCGACGGCCTCGATGAGGTCGTCATATCGCTGGTCCTGGGCGTTGCTGCCCATCGGTTCGATAGTGAGAACCGCGCCGGGACGCACCTCTGATCAGGGAAGCGTCCGTGACTGTGGGTTGAGAGCGTGGCCATCGGATGTTCGGACCGTGAAAACCCTTCGTGGCAGTTCCAGAATCCAGCGGTCCCAGAGCCTTGACCTGGCGAGGGACCAGCTCGGCCAGGGCGACATTGGGTGGGACCGACATGTCGACGGTGCTGCCACTCATGCAGCCAGTGAAACTGGCATGAGGGCGCCGGCGCTGGAGCTTTCCGGTTGAAGGCATCGGGTTCCTTTGTCTGTTGAAGCTGGGGTTCGTCGTGTGGGTACTGTAACGAGGTCCGCGCTCAAGGTTACTTCCTCCGGGGGTGACGTCTGTATCCCACCGGACTGTCTGGGAGCCTGACCCGATCGTGCAGTAAAGTCTTCAGTGTCATCAACGGCGCGGCAGAAACTGTCGGTCGCACCGCACCCATCTCACTGGAGGATGTGGCATGTCAAGTAACTCGTATGAAAGCGCAGGTGCAGGCGCAATTCTTGCTGGTGCCGACGCCAGCGCGACGGCTCGCAACGAAGTGCAGTCGAGCATCAGCGCAGTCGATTCGTCCGCGCAGGCCGTGCGCGGTGGCTGGGAAAGCCCCGCCTCCAGGGCGATGCTTGAGACAGTTGCTCGCTGGCAGGAATCTGCCGAGGGAATCAACAATGAGCTGAACGACTTCGAGGCCAACCTGCGCTCCACGCAGACCGACTACAACGCGCGTGAGGGAGAGCACCAGTCGACCTTCCAGAGCATCTCGTCCTGTATGGAACACTGATTTTTCGGAGCAAAGGAAACGCATCAATGAGCGAAGACATCAAGGTATCTTTTTCCGCCATTCAGCAGCTTTGCAACCGACGTCCAGAACGAGGTCGAACAAGATTCAGACTTCCTTGGACACCCCTGGATGGTGAGGTCAAGGCTGTACGGCAGCTGGGACGGCCAGGCCCAGCAGGCCTACCAGGCTTCCAAGGCCAAGTGGGATCGAAGATGGCCGATATGCACAGCGTCCTTCAGGACCTGCACGCGAAGGTCGGGGAGGCTGGTGTTCAGTACCAGAACACGAATCCAGGAACGCGAGCCGTTTCGAGGCCTGACCGCTGAAAGATGGGGCGGGAGCGAGAGCTCCTGCCCCATCTTTGTGCTGTCTCGCGCGACATCCTCATGAGGGGTAGGTATAGATCCGCGAGGATGGTTTCGCCCCGCTGGTCGTGGACGCATTCTTGTCAGGGATTATTGTCCCGTCCGCCCATCAGGTGGGCGGGTTTTCTTTCTCCGGGCACAAGGTCACCACGACCGTTGCGAAAGGGGAGCCGGGAGAAGGGTCTCGAGCTTTTGGCGTTTCTCACGCGTCCACGATTTTTCATCGTTCGTTCCCCAGGATGAGGGTCTGTGCCGAACGGAACCGGGGTGCGTTTGCTGCTCTCAGACGGGTCACTATGTTCTCTGCCAGTGCGGATCGTGACCCCATGTAGTGGTGGAGAAGGCATCCTCCACCCAGGGGCCGGTGTCGGTGACCCCGACGCGCATGTGGGTGCGTGAAAGCGAGCGGGTGGGATCGGGAAGGGCAACCAGTCGCTCTCCCGCAGCAGCATTGCTGGGTTCGCGACCGATCACCAGGACGGCGTCGATCTTCTCCCCTGCTGCCCCGAGTCGACCACCAGCCATGCCACGGGTTCATCGTTGGCGGCGCTTGCCGGAGAGGCCGCGGAATGCTGAGGAGTCCGGACGGAGTGGGTTTGGGTGATGTCGGGGGCCTGGGCGGCGGCGCGGCGCGGACTCGACAGCTGATGTGCCTTGGGCAGTGGTGTGCCTCCTCAGCCGTGGAGGGGCGGCGGGCCCGGACGTGGCCGGTACCGGATGATTCTGGGCAGCGTTGTGACGCGCTTCCAAAGCGTCTGTCGTGGTCGACGGCAGCCCTTCCGGGTGTCGAAGGCGGCGGGGGTGCCGGTGGTGGCTGTGCCTCCCGTGCCAGCGGATCCACCACCGACCAGTTCCTGGGGCGGAGCTGCCTGAGGTGCCGCAGTGCTGTGCCAGGCAGGCGGCTGAGGAGCGCTGGGTTGGCTCTGGAAGGCCTGTGGCGCAGGCTGTCCCCAGGGCACCGGTGGCGTAGTGGCGGGTGCCTGAAGGAGGCTGTCCCCAGGGCACCGGTGGCGCAGCGGCGGGTGTCTGAGGAGGGCTGTCCCCAAGAAGTCAGTGGTGCTGCAGCGTTGTAGCCATTATCGACAGGGGAATTGACTGAGGAGCGCTCGGAAGATCCCAAGGTCCCTGCGCCTGAGGGGCTCCCGTCCAGGGCAACTGTGTCGTAGTCGGTGGTGCCACGGGGTTCGCGGCAGGTGCGCTCTGCGGGAACAGGGATGCCGGATTGGTGAGGGACAGGGCTCAGGACGGCGGTGTCGTGGCTGGGAGTGAAGGCCCTGTGCAGCGGCAGAAATCTCCATACGGAGAGAAAGCGCTCTGGGCGTGTGTCTGTTCCGCCGTGATGGCGGGTTTACGCAGATCTGCTGAGGCAGTACCGCAGATGCGATCCATCCAGTCCTGGCCATCGCGACCCAGCAGGATGCTGATCAGGGACCCAACGCAGTGATGTGAAAGCAGGGTCATCAGCATCAGGCGGACCAGCTGACGTTTCAGGCCGGGAGCTCGGGACGTGCCCTCAGTGACGGCCGCGAGTGCGGGTGAGCAGGGGCGCCAGGCGTGCGACCCGTGCGCGGGCGCGGAGCAGGCTGAATACCTCAGCCATCTGGAGCACGACAATGCCGGTTATGACCAGAGGGAACAGCAGCCAGACCAGGCCGGCGACGGCTGCGACGCGAGACCGCATCCAGTCAGGTAGGCACCCGCGAGTTTCACCCTGCTGGCGGGAGCGGGAGCGGTGGGGGCCGTGGATGTCGTGGTCGGCAGGGAGGTCGGGCCCGGGCGGGGAACCCGGTCTGGGGAAGGTGCTGGGCTGGGTGGGTCTGGGTCATGATGTCATCTGTCGGACGAGATCAGACAGCCGCGGCAGCGTAGACCGCTGCTGGTAGAAGGAGGAACACGGAGAACGTCTGTGTGATGTCGGCCATGCGCCCGATCAGCGCTGAGGGACGTGCCTGGCGAGCGCCGTGGCGGTGATGCTGAGTGTCGCTGCCATGACGGTCAGGATCAAGGTGGTGATCTCGCGACCCCAGGGCCTGGGAGGTGCTGGGTGTGGTCAGCGCCGCGATGAGGATCAGCAGGGCACTGATCCGGGGCAGGATCCGTCCCAGCCTGTCGCGTCGGGCACGGGGGCACCAGCGCCATGCTCAGGAATGCGGTGACCATCATGACGGTGCCGACGACTCCGGCCCACTGATCGGCGCCCATCGTGCGTGAGGCCGGGAGGCGGTTATGCCAACGGCGCTGCAGCGCACGATGAGCAGCAGCTGATCACGGGCCGTGGCCTCGCTGATTGTGCGGCGGATCTTGCCGGCGGTGATGGGGAGGGCGGTGCGACCTGCGGAGCCCGCACGGTCGGCGCGGACGTGGTGACGGTGGGTAGGTCCAGCAACTGGGTCTCCGGGATACGGAACGCGAAACTTGGAATGGTCGAGACCGCGATCGTGGCCACTGCCACGACCAGGGGCGACCATGGTGATGGGAATGTCCCACATGATGACGAACGACGCCAGAAGACTGACCGCTCCCCACACGGCTGCGAGGGTGGCGCTAAGAGCCGATTTGTCGATCAACCAGATGCACAGTGCTGCCATCAGCGCTGTCCAGGTGGTCACCGCGACCGCCAGCTGTGAGAGAAAAATCGTGGAGGCGGCAGGGCGCGGCTGTCCCGCGATACCGATCAGCGTCGTGGTGGCCAGGAGGCCTGGGGCGGTGTTGCGGAGTCGCCACCACCGCAGTGAAGCTAGCCACCGTCACGGCGCAGATCACGGCTGCCGTCACCCTCAGGGCCACTGGAACGGACCACCACCCGAGGGCGGGGCCGATCAGACAGGCCGTCTCGATGCTCGTCATCAGGGTGAGGAACACGACGAGAACCAGGGTGGGTCGCAGCCAGGGCGAGGCGGCACGGGTTGCGACCTGTTTGGCGATGGTGGCGCTTTCGACGCTGCCGCTCCGGGGTCAGCACGGCGCCGGACGGCAGATCGAGGGCCGATGACCTGACTCCAGCCCTACCGGGGTGCCGTCCGGGTGGGCGAGGTTCATCGGACGTCGGATCGATCTCCAGCATGCGCATCAGGAGGCCACCGTCGTTCCGACCGGGACAGACGTCACGCTTGGACATGCCGTGCAGGACCGTGGTCGACGCGAGAGCGTGGACATGCGTTCCTCCATGGTGCTGGATCGGTGATCCGTGGGCTCGGGCCGAAGTGTGACCCCATCGTAGTCGACGATAGTATGGGTGCCGGCTTCGACGGTACCTAGACCATACTGACGTGATCAGACCACACGAGGACGGGGAGTACTTTTAGGAATGGCCCAGACCAAGCAGGGGTGAGGCTAAGGCCCCTGATCTTCCCACCGGGCAGATCGACATCAGGCGCCCCCGATCAGCCCGAGGCTGCGGGCATGGGAAACGTTTTTGATGACCGTCATCCCGATGATGGGTTCGATGGGCGTCATGGTGTTTATGGCGATGTCCCAGGGACAGAACACCAGGATGCTGCTCATGGGCGGTGGCATGATCGTCGCCATGCTGTCGATGGTGGGGTTCAGCATCTATCGCCATGGGTCTCCGGGCACCGGCAGAAGATCGACACCCTGCGTCGCGAATACCTGACCTATCTAAGCGGACCCGCGACGACCTGCGCATCGTCACCCGCAAGCAGCGCGCCTACCATCGAGTTGGCATCTGCCCCTCACCGGATGCGTTGGTGCTGATCGCCCAGGAAGGCACCCGCCTGTGGAACGGGAGGCGGGCGACATGATGGCTATGCAGGTGCGGCTGGGCACCTCCTCGCAGTCGCTGGCGATGGAGCTCGTCGAGCCGGAAATCGCCCCCTCGCCAAGCCTGACGTGGTGTGTCATTCCGCGATGCGGCGTTTCATCGACTCACACTCGATGGTTGACGAGATGCCCTTCGGCGTCATGCTCGGCGACTTCAGTCACGTCGACGTCGCCGGTCCCGCCAGTGCGACGCGCTCGCAGGTGCGAGGCCATGCTCATGCACGCGACGACCTTCGCCCCCTGCAGGCCCTGCGCGTCGCGGTCATGTGTTCCGAGGCGAACAGGAAACACTGGGGAGTGGGTCAGGTGGCTGCCCCACGCCCGTTCCACGCAGGTCAGCGATGCCCTGGGGCGGCCCGCATGGTGGTCACCGGTCCCCGGCGAGCTGGAGGAGATGCTCGGCGAGGGTACACGGATCGCGGTGCGTTCAGGCACGTTCGGAGGCGACGGCGTGGTCGCATCTTTTCCTGATCCTCGACGGCGTGGACCTTCCGGTCAACAGCACCCTCGGTGGTTTCAGGGGACCGAGGGGCGTGACGGTCGTGCGGACCCATGACGTCCTGGGGGCCGATGACCTCCCGGTCGACTCTGCGCATGATCCTGCATCCCGGGCGGGAGGACGGGGACCGTGGCCAGATGGAGCTGCTGCTCCTCGACCAGGAACCCATCATCGCCATCCCCCGGACGTCATGGGGAGGCGCAGGCCGAGGCGATCTGCGCGGCGCATGGCCCCGTGGGTCGCGAGGAACGTCCCGAGTCGAGGTCCCCGGTTGGCAAGTCCGATCCGAAACGTTCCCAGGACCTGACGGAGCTGCTGGGCTGCGGTGACATTCGCGACTTCGGCCCGGACAGGCGGTGGAAGCGGCGTGAGGGTCGCGATCGGCTGAAAGGTGCCCTTCGGGGTGACTCCTGAGGGCGTCCCGGTGGCCCTCGACATCAAGGAATCGGCGCAGCAGGGCATGGGCCCGCACGGCCTGCTGGTCGGTGCGACCGGTTCCGGCAAGTCCAGGTGCTGCGAACGCTGGTGCTGGCGATGGCGTTGACGCATTCGCCGGAGCAGTTGAACTCGTCCTGGTCGACTTCAAGGGCGGCGCGACCTTCGCGGGCATGTCGGATCTGCCTCACGTGTCGGCCATGATCTCGAACCTGGAATCGGAGCTGTCCCTGGTGGACCGCATGCAGGACGCCCTGCGTGGTGAGATGGTGCGCCGGCAGGAGGTGCTGCGTGACGCGAGGCAACTACGCCCAACGTTACCGACTACGAGGCGGACCGGATCGCGGGAAAGCACGACTTCCCGCCCATGCCTGCGCTGTTCCTGATCCTCGACGAGTTCTCGGAGCTGCTGAGTGCGAAACCCGAGTTCGTGGATCTGTTCGTCGCGATCGGGCGTCTGGGACGTTCGATGTCGATCCACCTGCTGCTGTCCTCGCAGCGCCTGGAGGCGGGACGCCTGAAGGGCCTGGATTTCGCACCCTGTCCTACCGGATCGGTCTGCGCACCTTCTCCGCGAGCGAGTCGCGCGACGTCCTGGGTGTGCCTGACGCCCTACGAGCTACCGTCCTACCCCGGCGTCGGGTACCTGAAACCGGGCACGGACCAGATGATCCGTTTCCGGGCCTCCTACGTGGCCGCCCCACCCCCACCCGGAAGGCGGAGACCGTGGCTCGGGAAGGGGGAAGCAGTGGCCCGGTCACGATCCTGCCCTTCACGACCGAGCTGGTCGCCAAGGAAGAGGGAGCCCGTGGAGGAGCCCGTCCCAGTGGTCCGGGTTGTGAAACCCGGCGACGAAGTGGGACGACATGACCCAGATGGACATAGCCGTCGCCCGGATGAAGGGCAAGGGCATGCCGGCCCATCAGGGTGTGGCTGCCGCCGCTGGACGTGTCGGACACGATGGACTCGATGATGAAGGACCTCACGGTGGTGCCGGACCTGGGGCTGATCTCCTTCCTGGCAGGCCCGCGGGCCGTTGTGCATCCCTGTCGGGATCGTGGACCTTCCTTTGGAGCAGCGCCGCGACATCCTGAGTTCTGACTTCTCCGGCGCCAATGGCCGTTTCTGCTGTGGTCGGCGGGCCGTTGACGGGCAAGTCGACCACTCTGCGATCGGTGGTGATGGCGCTGAGCCTGGTGCACACCCCGAAAGAGGTGCAGTTCTACGTCCTGGATCTGGGCGGTGGCACCTTCACACCCTTCGAGTGCGGCCCACATAGCGGGTGTGGCGACCCGTGACCGCCCGGACGTGATCAAGCCGGATGATGGCCGAGATCGAGGGCATCATGAATGATCGCGAGAAGTATTTCGCGCGAATCGCATCGACTCGATGGACACCTACCGCGAGGACGGGCCGAGGACGGTTCGACGACGGCTACGGGGATGTGTTCCTCGTGATCGACGGATGGGCCGCCATGAAAACCGACATCGAGGGCCTGGACATGCGCGTGATGGCGCTCATGGCGCGTGCCCTGTCGTTCGGTGTGCACGTGATGGTGTCCTCCAACCGGTGGGCGGATTTCCGTCAGCAGGTGGCGGATGCTCTCGGGTCGCGGCTGGAGCTGCGGCTCGGCGACGCAGCGACACGAGTTCAACCGGAAGGTGGCGGCAGGGGTTTCCCCTGGAGCGTCCGGTCGCGGCCAGGAGGTGGGCACTCACCACGTCCTGGTGGCGCTGCCTCGTGCTGACGGCGATCACGATCCCTCGACCCTCGGTAAGGGCGTGGCGACGACCCTCGAAGCCATCGCGAAGGCCACGAAGCCGGGACCGAAGCTGCGGCTGCTACCCGGACGGATCACGGTCAAGGAACTGCTGGATCAGCCGGCTGCTGCACGAGGGCTCGTGCTGGGGGTGGAGAGTCCCGCCTCGGCCCGTTCATGTTCCATCCTCGTCAGGAGAGCCACCTGTTCTTGTTCGGCGACGCGAAGGCAGGCAAGACGACATTCCTGCGTTCGATCGCTCAGGGAAGTGGTGCGCACGCACAGCCCGAAAGGATGCGCAGATCTTCGTGGTGGACTACCGGCGTTCGTTGTTGGATCAGGTGCCGGAGGAATACCTTGCCGCGTACATGACGAACAGGACGAGGCCGAGGAGAACCTCGGCGGCCTGGCCGAATACCTGAAGACGCGCATGCCGAACGACAAGGTCACGTCGAAGCAGCTGCGTGACCGTTCCTGGTGGACGGGTGCTGAGGCCTGGGTCCTGGTCGACGACTACGACCTGGTGGCGTTGCAGGGACGCAACCCGGTGGCGGTGCTGCAGCCGTTGATGGCGCAGGCCCAGGATGTCAGCCTGCACGTCATGAGTGGTTCGTCGTATGGGTGGTGCTTCCCGAGCGGCCTTCGAACCGGTGCTTCAGGCGATGAGGGATTTGGGGACGACCGGCATTCTCATGTCGGGCAGTCCGGATGAGGGTGCGATCATCGGCAGGATCAAGCCCATGAAGCTGGATGCGGGTCGCGCCCAGGTGATCTCACGTGACGCGGGTAATTTCTTGGCCCAGCTGGTGTGGTCGGAGCCGAACACCTGAGCCGGGACGACGCCCCGCCCACCCTGAGCGGGACGCGCCAGGACGTTGGTCAGGTGACCCACCGGGACGCCACACACCCACCGGGAGCGCCGCTGTCCTCGGGTCGTTCGGGTTCGTCGGTGATGCCGTAGACCTCCTGGAGTCAGGAGATGGAGGGGTCGTCCTCGCCGAGGTTTTTCCTGGGCCAGTGTGACGACTGCGCGTCCCGCTTCTTGCCGGGCCTTCTGGTAGGCCTCAGGATCGCTTTCCGGGCCCATGCCAGGTCCCTGCCCGAGGTCGAGGTCGATGAGGGTGCCGGCTGAGTCGACGGTCACCTCGATGCCGTCACGCTGCTCCTGCCACGCACCTTCTCCGTGCCCTGCCGGAAAGCCGTGGCTGCGGCGGCTCGTTGATGTGCGGCCTCGATGTCCACGTCCAGTTGTGCCAGGCGTTGGTCGAATGGGTCCATCGTGATGATCTCCTTCTGGAATGGATCAGTCGGGTCGCGTGTCATCGGCTTGCGTGCCGGACGATTGTGTTGTGTGCGGAAGACGACCGGGTGCCCTCGAGGGCCGGTCGGGTCTTGTTCGTAGTGTACTGGGATGGCTCGGATCGGTTTTCCCCAAGCCTGCGAAGCAGAGGTGACGTAGTCAATAAAGGAATCGTTCAGGGCGGCCCGTAGAGGGACGATGCCTTCAGGGCGGGTTTGACCAGAATAAAGGAGATTGATCGGATGTCTCCTGCTCTGTTCTTTTAGGACCACCACGTCTCGTTTTTCCGGCTGCGAAGTCTGCTGTGAAGCTGTACTGATAGCCAGTGAAAGTCCAGCCCAGTTCTGGAGCAAGATCGGTGAAAGCGTCGAGGGTCAACAGCCACGGCACATGGGCAAGCCGTTCCATCCAGGCCACAAAATCGTCACGTGAATGCATTCATCAATTTCTCGTGTCCCTCGAGGCGTGTTCGGGGTGATGCTTCGATCGCTTTTCTTTCTTTTTAGACTATTGGTGTGGTGAAGCGTTCACAATGTGTGGTGTCGATGGGGCCGGGCTTCCGTGGCCTCGGCGCCAAGGGTTGAGACTTCCTGATCCTCTAGCTGTTCTCCGGGTTCTTCGTCTTGGAGGAATGCCTGATATATCGAATCGACATCCGCGAAGGCGGGGAAAGCCGACACATCTATAATCCTTCACAAAAATACATATAGTTTTTCCCTCTTCTCTCCGCTCGGGGACCATGGTGAAAATCTTTGTATCGACCGATATTCCAGTCGCTTAGGAGGTTTTCGCTAGCATCAGGATAATTTTTCTCCTCCCAAGCTCTGAAAACTTTAAAGACCTTCTCTTTGATCTCTTTCTTTAGTGTCAAGATTCAATCCCTTCCATTTTGGCTTCGGCGAGCCGCGAATTATCACGTCGGCACGCCAGATGCTCTGACTATACCGTGGAGGCCGGTCTGCAACCACGCCACTTTGTTCGTCTGCTCAGCGGATTCTGCCGTTATCCTTTATGTTTGAGGTATTGAACGAATAGCCTCCCGAGCTTTCTCGGCGGGATCCTTCTTTTTTATGTAGGCTCATTCACCGATGCCGCTAAACGTGACTTGATTAGGTTTTTCAATGGTTGGGCGGCGGCCTGTGAGCAGGCCCTTGGCGTGGTACTCGATGCCGTGGAGTGGTTGATACGTCACATGCGAGTCCCGGTCTAGGGAGGATGGCGGTGTGGCGAGGTAATTTCGAAAGGAGCCACCATCCTCCAGCAGGAAATTGTCGATGATCTGCTCGGGAGTGTGGGGCGCGAGATGGGAATATACGTTCAACTTCCAAGGGCTTGACATGAGTGCTTGCAGGACCATCTCCAAGACAGTTCCTTCCGGGAGACCAAGGTGCCGCAGGGTCCTGTTGTATGTTTCTTTCACAGTCCAGCCCATGGCGATTTTCAGGGAGAGGGCTAGTGAAGAGTAGTGGCCATTTTTCCTTCTCCGGAAGATGTTCAGGGTTTTCGAATGCGGCCCAACGCAGCACCAAGTCTTGGAGGGGCTCGAGATGTCTTCGCTTCTGCTTTCGCTGCGTTCTGTGGTTCCCGTGGTGCCAGCAGCCGTCCTCGAGCCAAAAGTGTTTGTTCCAGTCGATGGTGAAAGCCTTCTGTGTGTACCGATGCAGGTTCGGTGTGGGCGTCGACCATTCGGCTTGAAGTCTTCGCCTTGGTTGGTGACAGGGATCTCCGTGTTCGAGGAGGTGGTTCAGGGGGCCGCCGTCGGGGGTGAGTGAGGCGTCCAGGACTTGGTCAGGGGGCCAGGTGCATGAGGGTGGGAGAGGGCCGCGAGTTCCGGGGCGTGGGGGAAGGTGGTGGTCATGTCTATTTCGACCGGGGTGCCGTCGGGTCGGATGAGGCGTCCGGTGGCTTTTGATGCTGTAGGCCACGGTTTTGTTCGGAGGTTTGTTCGGCTGTCCAGCCGCTCGCGAGTCAGAAGTGGTTCGGAGAGGAAGGAGGAAGGCCATTCTTGCTTCTTGCGATACAGGTTGCCGGTGCAGCAGATCAGCCAGTGCAGCGCGACATCGTGGTCGGGAGTGGAAAGGGGTGGCTATTGGGCCCCGTGAATCGCTGATCGTGGCCGATGTGCCACATGCCGTTCGTGTTCAGAATCGAACCTCACGGACACGCTGTTCCGCGACTGATCGCGATGTAGTCATCATCGGTGGGCTCGTGCACACTGATTCCTACGGCGCAGGTAGGAAATCAACGTGGCTAGAGGTCTCAAGGTATAAATGTCTTCTCTGCCTTTCATGAAATTGTGGCGTTCAGGATGGCTAAGGGGTAGATTTCTGATTGCTAGTTCCCCTCAGGTTTTTCTCCTGGGCTACTGGACTATGGGAAAAATTTCTTAATAGAGGCTCACTCGCAGCCACCCTCAAGTATGCCCTGACTAGGGGTTTTATCGGTGGGTGGGTTGCCTACGAATAAGCCTCATTGTGTTGATATTGCGGCACAATCTCACCCAGGGTTGTTGGCTGACATTCGTATAGTTTCCCAGTCCGCCATCTCGAGGCTGGCCATGATCTAGATATTTTTGATCGCCGAGGGTTCTCCAAGTGCATATACTGAGATGGGCGCTTGTTCCGGGCTGCCAGCAGATCATTGACGGTAGTTTGGTGCCTTGCTGGTCGTGGTGCGAGTATCCCTGAGCCGTACTCAGGTAAGCATCAGAAGACGGAGCGAACCTGCAGGTGGTTGAAACATTGCCCGGCTCTTCCCGCTTCCTCATGATGCGAAGGCTATTAGGAAACCGTATTCTTTGCAGCCATCTGGGTTGAGGCGAGCAAGGTGTAGCCGCGGCGCGTGCGATGCTGCAATTATTGCTGCTCTCGCGGGATTCCAAGTTCAGGAATATGGAGGTTCATATCCCCGGGATCGTGTTCCAAATCTGGTGTTCTGCTGGGGTAGCGCCAAGCCCTGATAGGTGAGGTCGTCGGGTGATGGGATTCCACCGATATCTCGAAGGCGTAGCGTGCTTGCTTGAACGGTGTTCATGATGATGCGGCTCGGGGTGGGCCAAGGGAGGTTCTGGCGCCACGTTGTTGACCCATCTTCGGCTGGAGCGAAACCGAGACGTTCCAAATCATCGCGTTGCTGGGCTGTGAAAATTGCCATGTCTTCAGGAACATTTTCCCCACAGAGCTCAGCTATGATGTCGTCATTTCCTCCGTACAGGGCGTTAAGACCGGCGAACTGTATGAAAGGGAATCCTGTTTTTCCTTGATCATCCCGTGCGCCGATGATCAAGACCGTCCGCGACGCGAGATCCGTTATCGTTACGAAGAGGCGTGTTTCAAAAATCTGACCAGATCATGGAAGCTCTCGATGGTTGTGGCGTGTCGGGTACATGCTGACCCTGCTAGCGAGGGGCTGTTCCCTGTGGTGTGATGAATGTTGTGTAAACTTTGTTGGTGTTCCTGGTGACTTCTGCTATTCCACTCAAAGGGAGACCAAGCTATCATGGGGTTCTTCTCTGGGATGGCTCGGATCGGTTTCCCCAAGCCTGTGAAGCAGGGGTTGCGTAGTCAATAAAAGGAATCGTTCAGGGCGGCCCGTAGGGCGATGCCTTCCAGGGCGGGTTTGACCAGAATAAAGGAGATTGATCAGAATGTCTCCTGCTCTGTTCTTTAGGACCACCACGTCCCGTTTTTCCGGCTGTGAAGTCTGCTGTGAAGCTGTACTGATAGCCAGTGAAAGTCCAGCCCAGTTCGGGGCAAGATCGGTGAAAGCGTCGAGGGTCATCGGCCACCAGCCGGGCAAGCCGTTCCATCCAGGCCACAAAATCGCCACTGTGAATGCATTCATCAACTTCTCGTGTCCCTCGAGGCGTGTTCGGGGTGATGCTTCGATCGCTTGTCTTTCTTTTAGACTATTGGTGTGATGAAGCGTTCACAATGTATGCGGTTTCGATGGGGCAGGGCTGTCCCTAGTGGCGTTGTTGATCGCGGTGGCGACGGCTTGGGTGAGTCAGGTAAGGCCTTCCGTGGTGGTGGATGAGGTCCACTGGCCGTCGTCGGTGGGAAGGACTGTTCGATGATTTCAATGGTATGCCCGGCGATTTCTACGAAACGTCCGGTGAAGAGGACGGTGCCGGGAAGCAGCGCTACTTCTTGGGCTTGAGGTACTGCTGAGAGCGGGGTTACGTCTCTTCCGGTATGGAGGATGACGGCTGCGATGCCAGGGGCTGGTCAGGCCGATGGTGGCCACGGTCAGGGTCGCGGCTGGTGGCTGTGATGTTCTGAGTGACCAGAACGCTTGGGGCTGTTGTACGAAGGGTAGTGATGCCGCGAAAGTGACACCACCAACAGGAGGTAGGTGACGTATGCCTTCGATGGCGTTGGCCAGACGTTCCTCGGGTGTGGGCTCATGAGTGTGGGAGGGTGGGGTCTGGTTGGTCATGCATGGCTCCTGAGAGGTTGGCTGATAACCCTGTGGGGTATTCTACCTGTTGTGCCCCTTTGGGTGAAGAGGGTTATGAGGGGTTATTTATAGACGGCAGGTCAACCAGCGAAAACTCTAGTCAGACACATCGCGAGGATAGCTGCGAATAATCCCTTTATATGCAAACCATATTTACTGACCAGTAGAATCCTTGATTGGCGGCGATTTGAAAATTACCGCTGATTGAATTCAGGGATAAAAAGTAACTGATGCCAAATCCTTGTTTCAGCGAGTTGACGCTAAGTGGTATTTTTCTCGCGAAAAGTGCTCTTAAAATAGGGGTTAGGTGGCTAAAGTTTTTGATTTAGGCATTCTGTGGTTTTCGCGCTATTCTTCAAGTTTGAAATATTATTTAATAACTCTCGGTCTGCTAGATGTTTTTCTCAGCTCAATTCAATTCTCTCTGGCCTCTATGGTTTTTCTCTAAGCTTCACTTGAAGAATTCCATTTTTGTCAAGATGCGAGTCGATGATGTCAAACTTAGTTCCTGGCCTGAAAAGAATTTCTGCTTCGCCGCCATAAGCGGAAAGCGGAGATATGTCAACTCCGCTTCTTCCTTCGATCTCAAATGAGACGGGCTTGTCTGAGCCCAAGTTATTTTTCGAATCCCTCAGCGACTGAGGGTCTGGTCGATGAGCTCATGAAAGCGGGATCTGAGTAGTCACCCTTTCCGCCTGAAAGATGGGTGTAAACATCTTCAGGAACCCCAGTGCCGCGATAGGTTGTTCCAGAATAGGGATCCAAGTGGTCCATTCCTGCGATTGTGTTGTCAATCCTTGTCTGTACCTCCGGGGATTGGGGTGCCGAGCTTGCTTCGGCGCGCAAAAGCTGGATTCATGGCGCTATAGCCGCTTTTGGAAGTGTAATCATAAGCGCCGAGAATGCTTTCTTTTGGTATTCCTGTGGCTTCTGCAGTTTCTTGTGCCCATTTTTGAACATGTTGATTCTCGTAGGGTGACGGACCGTATTTATGGGTCGGGTCGCTAGGCGAGGGTAGAAATATCATCAAAATTCACATGGCCGTGGTTGTTTCCGTCGTCTCCGCCGCCGCCGTGGTTGTTTCGTCGTCTCCGCCGCCGCCGTGGTTGTTTCCGTCGTCTCCGCCGCCGCCGTGGTTGTTTCCGTCGTCTCCGCCGCCGCCGTGGTTGTTTCCGTCGTCTCCGCCGCCGCCGTGGTTGTTTCCGTCGTCTCCGCCGCCGCTGCTGGTTTCGGGGGTTCGCCGGCGTGGTGGGGTTCTACTGTGACAGGGTCGGTTGGGTGTGTGAGTGGGGTCGTCGTCGACAGCGCGTTTGGGAGGTGTCGGGTTCTCCAGTTAGGTGGCCGGTTTGTGTGGGGTTGGGGTTTCAGGGGGCCCGTCTGGGGTTGTGGTGTTGCTTGTGTGGGTTGTGCTGTTGTTGGTTGGGGGTGCGCTGTCGGCTGTCATTGTGGCGTGTGAGCCGTCAGTGTGGGTGAGGGGTGTTTGTTCCGCTGGTTGGGGGAGCGCTACTGGTGGTTCCTGTGGTGTTTGGTCCGCTGGTTGGGTTGGTGTTTCCGCCCGTGTGGCCTGGGCCTGTGGTGGGGGTGGTGGATCCGCTGCTGGCCCCGCCTGGATGGGTGCTGCCTCCTGGAGAGCTGGTGGTGCCTGTTCCGCTGTTTTCCGCTGGTGGTGCCTGTTCCGCTGTTTCCGCTGGTGGTGCCTGTTCCGCTGTTTCCGCTGGTGGATCCTGTGCCGCCGTGAGGGTTGAGTGTTTCCGCCTGTGTGGGGGTGGGGCCTTTTTGTGGGGGTGGTGGGTGTGTCGGTTTTGTGGAGGTTTTTGAAGAGGTCGTCGAGTTTGTTTTTTGAGGGTGTGGAAGAGTGTTTTTGAGGTCGGTGAGTTTCTTGACGAGGTTGCGGGCGCTGGTGACGAGGTTTTTGACGTTGCGACCGACTTGGCCGATGAGGATGCGACGCGGGTGGCGATTTGTTCGGCGACGATGGGCCAGGCTAGGCCGAAGGTGGCGATAGAGTTCTGCGGCGTAGGAGAGGATGGAGCCGACGACTTCGCTGATGGCGTCGCGGACGAAGTCGTGGACGGGATTGGACGATGAAAGCGGTGATGTCGAGGGCGGTGCCGATGGCGCCGGCCCAGGTGCCAGCTGCGTTGATGACGCGTGTGATGTCGCTGGCTGCGCCTTGGTGAGGCGGTGATGGTGCGGTAATTCATGTCAGCTAGGGTCGGTGGTGACGTGGGGAGGCCATGGTCTCGGCGGTGGCCTGGAGGTGTTGTTGGACGTTTTTTCCAGGTGGTGGCGTGGGCTGTGACTTGGTCGGCGTCGCCGGTGAGTTGTTCGAGCCAGGTGTTGAAGGGTTGGACGTGGTCGAGGACCCAGCCTAGGCCCATGGCGATGAGGGTGCCGATGGGGTCGGAGACGGCTGCGGCGGCGTCGAAGGCTCCGCCGAGTACGGCGAGGCCGCCTGCTACCCAGTCTTTTGTCGTTGATGGCTTGGACGAGGGCTTCGCCGTCTTCGAGGAGGAAGGTTCCTGCCAGGGGGTGGTGGTGTCTTTGCGTTGGGCGACCAGGGGATTTGTTTCTGGCATTCTTGTTCACCCCGCCCATTCGGGCTGCCAGGTGTGCGCTGTAGCCCGACCCGCACCGCTTGAAGTGGATGGTGTGGCGGTGGTGGGGGAGCTGTGGGTGGTGATGGGTGGGGATGTCGGTGTTGCGGAAATTGTGTGTGGTGCTGGTTTCGGAGGTTTTCGAAGTCTGCTGCGACTTCTTGGACTTGGGTGGCCAGTCTTTCTACCGTGTTTCCGGAAGACGAGATCGCTAACTTAGCTATTTCTTCGACCAGGAGTAATGGTGGTGTGATTAAGGGGCCGATCATCATTCCCAGGCAGCCGTCGGTGATGCTTGCTTGTCCAGTGCGTCGAGGGCTTGTCCTATCGCGTCACTGACTTGTCTTAAGTGGCTGGCGTGGAGACGTAAAACCCTCAGGGGAAACCTGAAGCCCATCCACCACACAACCTCCCAAACACATACAACAATCAACAAAAACCCATCCGAGCGCACAAGCTCGAGACAAGCTCCACGAATGATTGTAGGTGATCCGCAGAGGCGGGTGAAACAGTTCCACAGAAATTTTTTCCAGGAGCACGGATATAGAACACTGCAGCGTGGTGAAGCCCCGTCGGGGCTGCCTGGACGAGGGTCTGCAAATCCGGTGGTTCCTCGTCAGGTTGCCGAATGTCGGCTCCGAGGAGCTGATCGGTGGCTAGACTCCACACCAGAAAGGCCGCGCGTGCGCGTTGCCGTGGCGGTCCCCGACGAGTACGCAGTGTTGGAGGCAGTGATGAACCTGGGCAGGGATCGTGCGTGGCCTGGCTGCGGCAGCTTCAGTGGTTGTGCTGAGCCTGTCCCTGTCAGCCTGCTCCTCGGGCGGACCATCGGGACCCGCGTCGCAAGGGGAGCGGGCAACGGGGCGGCGGGAGAGGGCGATGGCCTCGTCGAGGAGTTCCTCGACAAGGACCTGGTACTGCAGGATCGGTACGAGGAACTGAAGGACAAACCCTTCCGGCTGAACTCCGACGGTACCGTCACCGGGCCGTCCGAGACCCTGCTCTACATGTCGAAGGCGACGAACTGGCGATTCAGGACGGCACCCCTTGACCTATGCACGTCGCAGGACTGCACCCACTGGTCGGCGTGGACCGTGGCCACGGGCGAGTCTCGCTTTCAGCACAGGGAAGGCTACGTGCTGACCTTGGCGAACGCGGAAAGGACAATGGAGCCCCGGTGACGCGCGCTCATCGTGAAGGGTGACCTGCACAGACACCCACCCGGTTGCAGCGAGGAACTGCCTTCCCAAACCTGTGCGCTAAGGCCTGCGTGGCAACAGCCGTGTCGAGGCACCCCTGCCCGCAAGGCTGCTGATGCAAATAATCGTGATCCCACGTGGAGCCGTTTCCGGGCCAGTAGAGTTGCCGCGAGCAGAGCCAACGAGGGCAGAGGTGCGGGGTCGATGAGTCAGAGGAGGCGAGATGTCATGCGGCTTTTGTTTGATGCTGTCTTTCGGGGTATTTCTCTCACAATTGTGGCTGCCTGTCTCGGAGTAGCGGGCTGTGTTGCAAGCTCCGATCAGGAGCCGGCGCCCAGTGTCTCGTGGGAGGAACGAAAGATCCATGACGCTGTGACAATTGACGTTCCTGATGGGTGGGTGCTGGTGGATAAGGAGAACCGGCCGCCCGCGTATGACCTGGTGGTGGCACCCAATCTGGATAGATCCCCTCCCGTGGGAGTGTGGATAAAAAACTATCCCGCCTTACTTTACGATGCAAGGCCCGGTTTCGACCTGAAAGCTGACCGCGATCAAAGTATGGCTGATGCGGAGAAGAGAGGGTCAGACAGGTTCACCGAGCCCCTGGGGCCTCGCCAGATCGGTGGGTCGGAGGCGTGGGGATACGCGAGCATGGGGAAAATCATCGGGGAGGAAGGCAAGCTGTTTCCGAATCAGACATGGTTCGTGTGGCGTGAGGATGGGTTGTGGCGGATCGAGGTGAGAGGCTTCAGCGACACTCAACACCATTCCGGCGGAGTTGATCAGGATGCTGGACACGATCTCATTCATTCGTCCGACCGCGACGCCCGCCGCCACCTATACAATCAACACCGAATCGCCTGCCCCTACCGAACCCCTGCCGAGCCCAACAGCCGGGCAAAGCTGAGCGGCTCCGTGTGCACGGAAAACTCGTCAGGCTGATCTTGATTCAGGGAATGGCGTCGGAGATGAGATTTTTCAGCTCATGTCACCAGATCTCGGATGGACGAAATAAAAGATGGGCGCGACCGCCGGGGTCGCACCCATCAATTACTCGCAGAACACGCTACTTCTTGTGGTAGCGGGGAGATGTGGCGTATTCGGAGATGTCGGGGTAGTTGGCAACAATGGTGTCATCCACTCCGCGATACACGTAGAGCTGTCTCCTATGAGTTTGACGGGATCTGTCAGGCCATCTTGGTAGTCGGCCAGCGTCTGCTGATTGGGCAGGGCGCCGAGAATTTTTCTCCCACAGGGGTTGGTGTCCTCAGGAAGTCGGATCCTCGGTGAGGAACTCACCGGATCGATCAGTCCCCACCCGTACTCCTCATTCCATCCCTGCCCATTGTTGTTGGCGGTGTTGATGAGGGGAGCGAAGCAGCTGGTTTCCACTTGCGTTGGGCCATTTCTGCTTTCCCAATGCCAATAAGCCGGCAACCATGGGGGTGGCGTAAGACGTCCCTCCGCTTTTGGTAATCTTCGTCAGATTGCCGTTGGAGTCAGTATGCGTTCGGTGATACCTTCGCCGGGAGCCATGATGGTCAAGTGCTTCCCGCGGGAGGAGGTTTCGACCCGCTTCCCTTCTAGATTGGTGTAGCCAACCGCCGCCACCGTGTTGAGATTGCCGAAACTCCGGTTCACATCCCCGGCGGTGTTGTCGGCGCCAGCAATGACGGGGACTCCCATCTGTGCGGCCCGGGCAGATGCAGGGGCCTCGGATTCTTCCATGGGAGAAGCTATTGACAGGCTGATGATGTCCACCCCGTCGCTGAGAGCGCGGTTGATCTGCGCATTAACCTTGTTGCTCTCGCTCAGCCTGTCCTTACAGTTTTCCTCGGGGATTTCTTTGGTGCCCTCAGTTTGGAGTCCTGTAGTTGATGATCTTGGCCTCAGGGCCCATCCCCAATCCTTGTTTGCAATAATTGAGGCGACCGTGGTCAGAGTGGGCAGTGCTGTCGGGGTCTGATTGGAAAGGGCAGGCCTCGCGGACCTCGATGTTTGCCCCCTGGAGTTCGGGGGTCTTCAGATCAGGTTTGTCCTCCAGATAGGCGATGGTCACGCCCTTGCCGGTGTAACCCTTGGCGTGAAGGTCCTTGAGCCCCAGCATGTCGGCGTAGTCCTGATGGGTGATTGCATCGTCGGCCACCGCGGTGGGAGCACCCGCCAGGGGAGCGCCAGCGACACCAAGGTCGCCAACGCTCCCGCCCGGCGCAGGATTTTCCTTCGTAAGGTCACCACTTGTCCCTGTTCGCTTGGTATCCAAGGGCTTCAAGGAAGAGGCGTCACCGGCGCCGAAGAGAGAGGTCCACGGCAGCGGCGTCCTCGTCGTCGTCAATGCGCACCACCTGGTAGCCCACCAGGTTGCGGGACTTCTTGTTGTCCTTGCCGCTCCCCGCGCCACCGCCGGCGCCGAAGGCTCCCATCCCGGCGCCACCGCGGGCCGCGGCACCGGATGCGGCTCCACCCGCGGCTCCCGCGCGGGCCGCGTTCGCAGCGGTCGTTCCCGTCAGGCCGCCGGCTGTGCCGCCAACCCCGGTGCCGCCGACACCACCAATGCCACCAATTCCGCCGACACCACCGATGCCAGCGATGCTTCCGGAGCCACCGATTCCGCCGGCTCCGAGGGCGCCCATGCCGCGGGCCGCCAGGGCTCCGGCGCCGCCGCCTGCGATGGCGCCGATGCCCGGCGTGAGCATTCCGCCCGCGATACCGGCCTTGGGCTCACCCGCCGACCCGATGGCGGGATGCGAGTAGTCGGAACGCCACCGGGGATCGTTGGCGTTGCCCACATCCGCGGGCAGGTATCCGCCCACCGGGCCGTCGGCGGTCATGCGGGAGTTGATGGGGTATTTGAGCGCGTCCTGGGGCCACTGGGCGTCCTTGAAGGACCCCACCCGCCGCCGGACGTGGTGCGCATGATGCCGTCTGCGCCCGGAATGCAGGCCGGAGGCGTACTTCGCCGCGGCGGCAGCACCGGCTCCTCCACCCCGGCTCCGGAAATCAGACCCGCTCCGCCACCGCCGGGAATGCTGCCCCCCACCAGCGCCGCCACCGCCGGGGATGCTGCCCCCACCAGCGCCGCCACCGCCGGGGATGCTGCCCCCACCAGCGCCGCCGCCGGGGATGCTGCCCCCGCCAGCTCCGCCACCACCGCCAGCGCCACCACCGCCGGACCCGGTGTCACCTCGCTGCCAGTTTTTCCTGCGTATCGGAAGCGTCTTCCTTATAGGGGCCTGACCTTAGGGCGGTTGCCTTGCAGACTCGTGGCCATGACGTCCAAGGCCTTTTTGGAGAGCTCCTCGCGTTTCAGGTTGTTCTGCTGGGAGACTCCCTCGAGGTACTTGTCCACGGGCATGAGAACGCCCGCCCACTCCACCTTCTCGGTGATGTTCTTGATGCCCGATTCCAGGGGAGAGTAGCTCCGGCGAGAGATTGCGGAAGGTCTCCCCGGCATCGGCTATGGCCTTGCAGGGCGGCCTCGTGGCTTTCCTCGAGGTGTTTGATGTTCTTCTCGTGCAGATCGTAGGGCGCTCAGGTAGCTGCCGAGCTGCTTGTCGATCATCTCCCCGACCTTTCCGGTGAGGCCAGGGTTTTCTTGACATCCGTTACCAAAGTGCGTGCCTTCTCGAGGGCGAATTTCACTTGCTGCTGGTTTATGGTGTCGAATATGCCATCGAAGAAGCTGATCAGCTCCGAGACGTTTCGCAGCCTGTCGTAGTAGGGGCTGTCTGAAGCCGTGCAGACGTTTCCTGACATGGTGTCAGCCTTCCTGGGACGTGGAGGTGTTGATGGGGGAGGGACGCCGTGGGTGCGTTGTAGGTGTAGGGGCCCGATCCGGTCGTGGTGGTGGAAGGCATCGCTGCCGCCTGGAGCTTTGTCTGCAGGTTCGCCTGGATGGCTTCGGCGTCCTGCTCATCGTTTTTCCATGGCCTTGACGGTGTCCTGGAGGGCTTCGACGAACTTGTCGATGCGCTCCCCAACGTCTTGAACTCCTCGCTCGATGATGAGCAGGTTGGCCTGGTAGCTCTTCCTGTAGTCGACGGCGGCGTCCTCGACGCCCCACTTTTCTCCGTCTGGGCGTCGCGCATGTGTTCGAACTGCTTGGCGAGTTCGTAATTGGTGGGACTCGCCTCGTCCCGCATCGTCTTCTCGGTCTGAGCCGTCTGATCCTTGTCGTAGTTGTACCCGTCGCCACCCGCGCTGTATCCGTTGCTTTCCGCTTCACCGGCTGGGGGCCGGGTGGCGGAATAGGCCCCTGCGAGCGGGGCGGCAGCGCCAGTGCTCGACTGGCTGGGCCGTCTGGGGCGCAGAGGCGGTGCTGTTCGATTCTTCGACAGAGGGGTGCTGCCAGTTCCCCATACGTGGGATGCGACATCTGATGCTCCTGCAGGGATGAAATTTGAGGTCGCATACATCATAGGTGCTAGGCGGGTCGTGCTGAAGCGGTGAGCCCTGCACACCAAGGCTGTATGGGCCCATCGACGAGGTCCCGAACCCCGGCATTCGATCACGAGGGCAGGATGATGGAGGGCCTTTCGTAAATGGTGTAACTCACCCCCACTAGCCGGTCACGCCGATAGAATGATGCATCGTCGTCGGCGCCACCATTGCGCCCGAAGCCGCCCATGAGACCGGAGCTGCCCATGCACGTCGACTACCACAACCTGGAACTCGCACGACAGATGCTGGACCGCCAGGCCAACGACCACCTTCCGGGCGTGAAGAATTTCCGAGACAAATCGTCCTCCGGGATGAGCTGGTCCCTGCACCGGGCTGGTGGTCCGGACTGTTTCCAGCGGGCCCAAGAGAATGGCTGATCGGTTCAGACTATGGGGATGCTCGACGCCAACCCCACCGCGAGGATGGTCGTTCGGGGAATCGACCCGGTTCCCCTCGTGGAGCTCGCCCGGGCGAGCCTGGGTGGCCTGAAGTGGGGAACCAGGTACCGGGACGCGAAGATCCAGTGGCAACCCGCTCTGCGCGGCGACTCCCCGTGGGTGGTGCACGTCATGAGCCGGGGGGAGAAGTCGGGATGGAAACCGAACGTGACCGATCTGTTTCGGAAGATTTCAGCCTGATCCCCGGCATCCGGGAACACATGGGGAACAGTACGCCATCCTGGCCGCCCGTCCCCTCGAACCGGCTCTCTGCGACGTCGTCATCTCCGTCGAACAACGCTACGAGAGCGCCAACGAGCCTCTTCGCCAAGAAAGCCCTGGAGGTCGTCGTGAAGGCCGTGGAAGCCCAGGGGCACAGGGTGGAGCAGATGTGCGCGGTCAAGCCCAGGATCTGGAACAGACATGCCCCCTCAACAGAGAGACCCGCGTTCTGGTGGCGAAGGAGGCCAAGCGGCTGGCGAAGGCCGCGCGGAAAGGTTTCTAGAGATGCGGTGAGGGGTGCGTCGCGTGTATGCGGCACACCCTCCCGGATGCGGTTGCGACGACGGGCGCTGAGGCCCTCAGCGCTACCTGTTCTTGCGTTCGTCGATGATGATGGCGATGACGATGATTCCGCCCTTGACCACCATCTGCCAGTACGGGGAGACGTTCAACAGGCTGAGGCCGTTGTTGATGACGCCGATGATGAGGGTACCGACCATGACGCCCCAGACGGTGCCGATACCGCCGTTGAAGGAGGTGCCGCCGATGACGGTGGCGGTGATGACATCGAGCTCCATCATGGTGCCGTAAGCCGGGGAGCCGGAGCCGGTACGGGCGGTCGGGATCACGCCCGCTAGCCCGGCCAACAGACCGATCAGGGCGTAGATCTTGAGGTGCGTCTTCGGCACCGAGATCCCGGAAACCTTCGCGGCCATCTCGTTGCCGCCGATGGCGTAGACGTGACGTCCGAAACGTGTCCGGTTCAGCACGAACCACATCACGCCGGCGGCGAGCGCCAGGATGATGATGGGGGTGATCCCCTGTCCGATGAGGTTGAAGTTCCATGCGGTTCCGGAGATCGGACGACCGTCGGTGTACAGGTTCGCGGCGCCACGGGCGGCGGTCATCATGCCGAGGGTAGCGACGAACGGCGGGATCCGGAAGGCCGCCACCAGGCTGCCGACGATGGTGCCGACCAGTGTGCCCACCACCAGCGCCGCCAGCACGGACACGAAGATCGGCAGGGGCGGGCAGGCCAGGGAAGAAGGTGTTGGGGCCGGAGGCTGAGCCAGGACGCGGCGACGACGGCGGCGAGGGGCCGCGGTGGCACCGACCGACAGGTCGATGCCCCTGGTGATGATCGCCGCCATCATGCCGAGGGCCGATGATGCCGATGGGAGCCACCTGCACGATGACGTTGAGGAGGTTCTGCAGCTGCGGAACCGGCCCTCGGTGATGATGCCGAGCAGGATCACGAATCCGATCAGGATGAAGACGATCGAGTATTTCTTCAGAAATTCTTCGAATTCGAAGCTCGAACGAGTGGTGGGTGCGGTTTCAGTCATTGGGGTTTCCTTCGCTCGCGGCGACCTCGTCGCCGCCAGTTGCTCAGGTGCATGACGGACTCCTGGTTGGCCTCCTCGCGGGAGAGTTCACCGGAGATGCGTCCCTCGTGCATCACGAGGATGCGGTCACTCATGCCGAGCACTTCTGGCAGCTCGGAGGAGACCATGATGATTGCCTTGCCCTCCTGGGCCAGCATGGACATGAGACGGTGGATCTCGGATTTCGCGCCCACGTCGATGCCGCGGGTGGGTTCGTCGATCATCAAGACGTCCGGGACGGTCAGCAACCAACGAGAAATCAGCGCCTTCTGCTGGTTACCGCCCAGAGGTTCTTGATCAGCTGGCTCAACGACGGGGTCTTGATGCGCAGCTTCTCACGCTGGTCCTCGGAGTCTTTCCGCATCTCGCCGACGCGAAGAACACCGCGAGGGGCTGTAACGCGGCAGGGCCGCGGTAAGTGATGTTGTCGCGCACCGACAGCACCCCCATGATGCCGTTCAGTTTGCGGTCCTCCGTCAGCAGCGCCATGCCAGCCCGGATGGCGTCCGAAGGCTGTTTGATCCTCAGCGTTTTGCCGTTGAGGACAACCTCCCGGAATCGGCTTTTCTCGATGCCGAAGATGGTTTCCAGCACCTCGGTGCGGCCCGCGCCCATCAGCCCCGCAGGCCCAAGGATCTCGCCCCGGTGCAGTTCGAAAGCTGACGTCCTTGACCACAGCGCCCCGGTTGAGGCCCTGCACCGAGAGCACCACATCGCCGATCTCGGCCTCCTCCTTCGGGAACAGGTCCGTCAGCTCGCGGCCCACCATCAGTTTGATGAGTTTGTCGCGGTCGAGTTCCTTCGCCGGGTAGGAGCCCACGTGCTTGCCATCGCGGAAGACGGTGATGTCGTCGGAGATTCGGAAGACCTCGTCCATCTTGTGGGTGATGTAGATGATGGCGACGCCGAAATCGGTGAGGCGTTTGATCATCCCGATGCAGGTGTGCCACCTCGCGTTCCGGAATGGCCGAGGTGGGTTCGTCCATGATGATGATCTTCGCGTCGTAGCTGATGGCGCTTGGCGATCTCGACCATCTGCTGCTTCGACACCGTCAGGTCCTTCATCGGGCCTTCGGGTCGATGTTGATCTTCCATTCGTCGAAGAGTTCGCGGGTCTTGCGGAACATGGCGGCGGGACTGAGCAGCCCCAGCCGGCCACGCGGCTCGCGGCCCAGCCAGATGTTCTCCGCCACCATCATCTCGGGTACGGGGACAGCTCCTGGTGGATCATCGAGATGCCGTGCTCCAGGCCGTCCTTGGTGTCCTTGAACCTCACGATGTCGCCCGCCAGCTCGACGGTTCCCTCATCGGGGGTGTACATGCCGATCAGGCACTTCGATGGGTGGATTTACCGGCCCCGTTCTCGCCCATCAGCGAGTGCACGGTGCCGCTGCGGACGTCAAGGTTGACGTTGTCCAACGCCACGACGCCCGGGAAGGTCTTGCGGATGCCCTGCATCCGCAGAATTCTCTTGCATTGGTTCTCCCTGCTCAAGGGGACGGGAATTCCCGACCCCTGCGTCGTCACTGCTGGAACTGACTCATGTTCTCCGGGCGTGACCAGCTGGTAGGGGACGTTGATGATGTCCGGTACCTCGTCGCCGTTGACCATCTTGATTGCGGTATCGACTCCCGCCTGTCCCTGACCCTTGGCGTCCTGGAAGACGGTGACCTCCAGCTTGCCCGCGGCCATGGCGTTCAGCGCATCGCCGGTGGCATCCACCACCCACGATCACCTTGTCGAGCATGCCGGCGTTCTCAAAGGCGTTGATGGCGCCGAGGGCCATCTCATCGTTGTTGGCGCAGATGACGTCGACCTGCTGTCCGGACTGGATCAGGTTCTCGGCCAGTGCGAGCCCTTTGTCGCGCATCCAGAGACCGGTCTGGTCGAACACGACGTTCATGTTGTACTTCGCGGCGACTTCCTTGCAGCCCTGGGTGCGCTGCTGGGCGGCCTCCTGGGTGGGGTCGCCCTGCAGGATGGCGACGTTGCCCTGATGGTTCGACAGCTTGGCCAGCTGTTCCATCTCGAGCTGACCCGCTACCAGGGAGTCGGAGCCGACGTAGGGCACGCCCTTGGGCAGTTCGGAGGGACGGCGGTTCACGTAAACCAGCGGGATGTTCGCCGCTTTTCGCCTTCTGGGTGATCTGGGCGGTGGTGGCGGTGTCCTGTGGCAGGACAATGAGGGGCGTCGACGCCGGAAGCGATGAAGTTTTTCGATCTGGTTGAGCTGGATCTCGATCTTCTCCTCGGCGGAGGTGATGCTCACCTCGGCGCCGGCGGCCTCAGCCCGCTCTTTGATGGAGTTGGCCACATTCTGGAGGAACTGGTCCAGCAGTGGGAAGGAAGCGCCGATCTTCACCTTCTTGCCGTCTTTTGGCTTGACGACCTCGGCGGGGGCGTAGTCCTGCGTGGAGACGGCCGCCGGCTGGCCGTCCTCACCAATGGTGCCCGGCAACGGGTCGCTGGTCATGCCGCACCCGCTCAGCGCAAAGCATCGCGCTGAGCGTGAGAGCAACGAATTTCGGTACTCGCTTCATCACTTCTCACTTCCTCGTGTCGGTGTCCCGAACAGGACCTGGAAGTCGCCTCCCTGCGACGAGTTGATCCTGTCGCAAAGGGCATGGAATGTCAATACAAATGACAGGGTGCCGAAGTGTGAGACGATTCAACCAATTCAGGGGTCACTCGTAGGGGCAGATAGCCGTTGCGGTGGATCTCCTCCAGGTCCATGCGGGCTCAGCAGAATCCAGGCAGTTCCGTCGCTGATCCTGTGTTCCCGGACGGGATTGGTCCAGTAGCTCCCGTTTCCGCTTGAGCACGGCACCGTGGAGGCGTTCGAGGGCGACGATCTCCCGCCACGTCATCCTCCCTCGTCGTCAGCTCCGATGTGGGCTGCGATGTCGTCGAGGCGTTCCTCCATGGCCTCGGCGATTCGCGGGGGAACCCCCGCCTGTTCGGCGAGGGCGGGCAGTTCGGGGCGAACGGCCTCCAGGATCGCCAGCCGCCCCTCGGTGGCGAGCTGTTCCTCGGTCAGCTCGGCCTCCTCGTCGTCGCCGCTGTGACCGCCCCTTGGCGGCCCACGCGATCACCTTCGGCAGCAGCGGACCCCTGCACTGCCATCCCGATCACGATCGCGAGGGCGGCGACGGAACCACGTCGTCGCGGTAGGAAATGGCGACCCGTCGTTCGCGACCAGGGGAATCGACAGCGCGATCGCCAGGGAAACCCCGCCGCGGAAGGCCGAGACCGCGCTGACGACCCGGGCCCGGTAGCTCAGGCGACGCTGTCGTTGCTCGGGCCGGCGGTCGAGGCGCGGATGATCATCACCGTGATCTGCAGGAACACGAAACGGGGAGACCACCAGGGTCACGGCTACACCGATCGCGATGCCCGCCAGCGTCAGGAACTCAGAGAAACTGAAGTTGACGATCAGCAGGGCGTGTCTCGATACCGATCAGCAGGAACAGGGCGCCGTTGAGCAGGCTGGTGTGCCAATGGCCAGAAATGTTCCGCCTGGGTGCGCGACTCGGGGTGCTGACCCGGTTCGACAGCGTCGAGATGATCAGGCCCGCCACCACTGCCGCCAGCACACCGGAGGCGTGTACCAGCTCCGCGGCCCGGGTAGGCGGCGTACGGGGTGACCAGGAGGGCCATATTGATGGTGATGGGCTCGTGGAGGCGACGAAAAGTCGGGTAGGCGACCGCGGCGACGGCGATCCCGATGAGGATCCCACCGAAGAACGAGACCGCGGCCATGCGCGTGATGTCCCAGGGGTGTACTGCCCGCCGAGCGCCAGGCCGACGGCGATGGTGTAGACCACCAGGGCGGTGCCGTCGTTAGTAAGGCTCTCGGCCTTCAACAGCATGAACTGGCGGCGGGGCGGGCCCTTGGCCGGGGCAGTGCCGCGGTGGCGTCGGGCGGGGCGACGGCGGCGCAGGATCAGGGGCCGCCTCCCACGGGATCCCCAGCGACGACGCGATCCACGCCACAGCGAAGGCGGTGGCCACCACGAACACCGTCGAGGGTGATCAGGATGCCGCGCAGGTCGCGTCGGATGGCGTTCCTGGAGGTGGTGAGGGCTCTCCCAGAACAGCAGGCCGGGAGGAACAGCAGCAGCACCACCTCGGAGGGCATGTGAAGATTTTTCCAGACTGGGAACGAAGGCCAGCGCGAACCCGAGGAAGACCAGCGTCAGCGGCACCGGAAGACGCAACTTGGGGGCCAGGGCATTGCCCGCCACCACCGCAATCCCGACTCCGACCACGATGATGGGACCCTCCATGCGCCACCTTTCCCTGGAATCCCTCGATGAACCCGCCCAGCGATTGAAACCGGGCCGGTTGAATTATCCCCCATGCCGCCAAACCGGAAAGCTGGTTGAGTCGGGTTTCACGTGTGTCAGTGGGTGGGGTGCGCCGGAACCGAGGTGAGCGGCCCGGACGGTTTCGACTCGGGCGCTCGTGCTCCGACTCAGCCAGCGTCAGGGGAATCAGGCGACTATTTCGCGAACTCCTTCTCCAGGCGTTCACGCATCCGCACGTGGATGGCGTCGGCGTCCTCCTCCACGCGAGACGCACACCGACGGTGGGCCGTCGTGAGTCGATCTCCCGGAGATACCCGAGACCTCGTCCCGGCACCTCGCCGTTGCCGATCTCGTTGTGCTGGTGGATGCGGGCATCCACCGGGAAAGGTTGATGATGTAACGGTTCCCCACGTTGGCGAGATGGTTCCACACGTCCGCGACGTGTGCGTGTCGCAGCCTCGGGCCGGCGTATTCCATCATCGCCCGCGGATCCCCCGACCCTCGGACAGGTGGAACATGTGCGGCGAGGCAGAACTCGTAGTTCAGCCACGGCTTGTTCACCCGCGCACGATCTGCACGGCACGCTCGTTGGTCTCGACGAAGTCATAGGGGTGAGCCTCGATGGTGCACTCGATGCCGCGTTTCTCGAAGTCCGGGATCAACTCCTCGATGGACGTGTAGAACTGGTGCTCGGATTTGAGGGGGCTCGTTCGGGTCGCCGAGAACTCGGTGGCGATCAGCGGCACCTCCAACTCCTCCGCGATCTCAGGGAGACGACGGAAGTTGCGTACCTGCGCCTGGCGTTCCTGCTCGTCGGGCGAGGACCAGTTGAACACCGGGTTGAAGGTCCAGATCTTCACGCCGGAGGCGAGACGCGCCTTCTTGACCTTCGCGACCTCCGCGTCATCGACTTTGGGATAGTGGTGCCACTCGTGGAAGTCGGCGCGCGGCGACAGCTCGATGTATTCGTAGCCGAGATCGGCGGCCTTGAAGCACTCCTCGGCGACGCTGAGGTGAGGGTGGTACATCGACGGGTCCAGCAGGATTTTCACCATGGGGTTCCTCCTCAGGCGTGGGAACGCGGGTTTTGGGCATCATCTCGACCGCCACCTCGCCGTCGGCCTCAAGAGCCTTGACGCCGGCGTCGCGAACTGAGGCAGCCGCGTAGCCGTCCCACGCGGTGGAGCCGGTGTGACGGTCCTGCAGACGGCGGTGATCCACTCCTGCACCTCACGCACGAAGGCCTGGCCCGAAGCGCTGGTTGTGGTCCATGGTCAGCCGGTTTGGCGTCCCTGCAGAGTCGGCGCGCTGCACCATTCCTGGTCGCTGAGCCGCACCGCACCGTTCTCGCCGACCAGTTCGCACTGGATGTCGTAGCCGTACTGGCAGTTGACGAAGATCTCGTCGTCGACGCGCACCCCGGAGGTGGTGGTGAGGATCAGCACCAGCGGGTCCCTGCAGGTGTGGGAAACGGTTCGTGGTCTTCTTCGGCTTGTCGACGCGGGCCGAGACGAACTCCTCGCCGAGCAGCCAGCGCATGGTGTCGATCTCGTGGATGGCGGTGTCGTTGATCGCCATGTCCCAGGTGTAGCCCTCCGGCACCGTCGGGTTGCGGTGCGCATTGTGGACCATGAGGGGCCTCGCCGATCTCGCCGGCGTCGAGGATGGCCTTCATCTCCCGGTAGGAGGCATCGAAGCGACGCATGAAACCGACGGTGACGAGCTTCTTGCCCGCCTTCTGCTCGGCCTCCATGATGCGTGCACAGGCGTCGGCGGTGGGGGGCGAGGGTTTCTCGCAGAAGACGTACCTGCCGGCCTCGACGGTACGCGATCACGTCGGGTTCGTGGGCGGGCCCGAAGCTGCAGATCATGACGGCGTCGACATCGTTCGAGGCGATGAGCTCCGCAGAGCTCAGGGAAGGTCGTCGCGCCGATCCGGTCGGCGACCTTCCGGGCGTTCTCGGCGTTGAGGTCGGTGACGGCCACCACCCGACCGCCCGCGATGACGCTGTGGATGCGTTCGATGTGTGCCTGCCCCATGCCGCCGGGAGCCGATCATTCCGATTCGCAGGGTCATGGTGTCGCTCACTTCACTCCGAGGCCGATGGAGGCCAGGTATTCGCGGACTTTGATGGCGTTGGGCAGCGGGTAGGAAGGGTCACAGCCGTACATGTCCTGCTCGCAGATGACGTAGAGCTCCTTGTCGAGATCGGCGAGGGGCCTCGACGAGGCTCGGCATGTCAGGGTTCGCCTTCCGGCGGCGGCACGGAGCAGCCCGCCTTAACGGCCTTCACAAACGGCCAGTCCTCGTCGTGGGCCTGTTTGACGAGCTTCGGGTCACATGGCCTTGATGTGGACGTAGGAGATGCGCTCCGGGTAGTCGCGGATCAGGGGCGGTGTTGTCAGCCATGCCGTAGACGATGTGGCCGGTGTCCAGGCAGAAACCGACGTAGTCAGGGGTCGGTGGCCTGGAAGATGCGGTCGATGTCCTCGCGGGTCTCGATGTGGGAGTCGCCGTGCGGGTGGAGGACCATCGTGAGGCCGTAGTCCTCCCTTCATCATGCGGTAGAGCCGGTTGGCGTTGTTGATGTACAGATCCCAGGCCTCGCGCCGTCGAGGTGACGCACATCGGTAAACTCGCCGGTGTGCTCGTCGCGGAACTATCGGTGGCAGGTGCACCACGTACTCGGCGCCGACGGCGGCGTGGGTTTTCGCCGATGGCGCGGAAGGTGCGCTCCCGTGTCGGCCCAGGCCTCGGCTTTGTGAGAGGACGCCCCAGCCGGTGCCGGCAACGACGCGAAAGCCTCGCTTGCCCATTTCCTCGGCCAGGCGTTTTGGGGTCGGTGGGGGAAGTATCCGAAGGGGCCGGTCTCCATCACGGAGAAACCAGCTTCTGCCATCTCGTCGAGGGCTTTCTCCCACGGAATCTGCGCCGGATCCTCGGGAACCAGACTCCCCACTGGTCGGGACAGACGCCGATGGTCAGCTTGTTGTATCGAGGTTCGGGGTTGCGGGACTTGTCGGCCATGGAGGTCCTTTCTGGCGCATCGTTGGGCACAAATCAGCCTAGATTCGGGCATATGTCCTGTCAATTGCGAGAGCATTGATGTGTGTGATGAAAAGTGATTCTCGGTGCGGCGTGGCAGGATCGCGGGTGCGGTGGCTCGAGTTCCATGGGCGGGACCGCACATCCGGTCTGCCCGGAGGTCGCGTCAGCTAGGATGCGGCCCATGGACACTGCCTTGTTCGAGGAGCGAGTCAAGGAGATCCCGAGACTGAGAAGCTGCCTCTCCGGCAGTCGGGTCGAGCGCTGGCCACGAAAACAGGCGCTGCGTGACATGCTCTTCGACATCGTCATCGACTGCATGCACGAAGGGCCTACGTGGACGGAGCGTGAGATCACCCAGGGAGCTGGCCGCGATCACGGCGGACCCCGTGACCTTGCGGCGCGCCCCTCATCGACGAGGAACGGCTGGTGCGCTCACCTGACGGAAGCCAGTACCGGCTGGCAAGGCCTCTCCCTGAAGGTTGCGTCCGGGTAGTCGCTCCCGGAGGGACCCGCCTCAACTAGGGAATTCGCGCTCGACCCGCTGGTTTGTGAACGAGCTCGCGGGTTCGCCCCAATCCGGAATCACTTCTCAATCTCAGGGTTCGCGTCGCTTCTGCCCTCGAACCGTGGCCGGGGTTTGGATTTGGCAAGGGAGCCGCAACAGGAGACCCTTGGTATGTTCGGACATGTGGGTCGCCGTAGGGGGCCGGCCCCCGGATGTCAGGGAGAACAACATGAGCAAGCAGATCGGTGTGGGGGTCATCAGCCTCCGGATGGATGGGAAGGCTGCACGCGCGCAGCTACCGCGCCCTGGCGGAGCGCTATCAGAGGCTGGGAGCCGAGGTGCGTCTCGTCGCCGCCTGCGACCCCGTGGCGGCGGCCCGCGACGAGGCCGTCGCGGCTCTCGGATTCGAACGGGCCTACGCCGACTACCGCGAGTTGCTGGCCGATCCCGAGGTCGACGTGGTGAGCATCTGCTCCCCGAACTTCCTCCACCACGAGATCGCCCTGGCCGCCGTCGCCGCCGGAAACCTTTCTGGATCGAGAAACCCATGGGAGGGTCTCGGCGGCGCAGTCGCGCCAGATCGCCGAGGCGGTAAAGGGCGGTAGGGCTGATCACCGCCGTCGGTTTCAACTACCGCCACACGCCCGCCATCGAACGCGCCCGGCGGCTCATCCGCGACGGTAGGATCGGGCGCGTCACCAACGTGCGATGCTGGCTGATCGCCGACTACGGCAGCTCGCCCGAGGGGCCGCTGACCTGGCGTCACAGCCGCGACAAGGGCGGCTCCGGGGTCATCGGCGACCTCCTCAGCCACGGCGCCGACCTGGTGCAGTACCTCGCCGGGCTCATCGAGATCCGTGACCGCGACGTCGGCGCAGTTCATCCCCGAACGCCCATCCCCACCAAGGCCGGTATCGGGCACTCCGGCTGGGAGGTCTCCGACGAGCTCGGTCCCGTCGAGAACGAGGGACTGGGTGGCGGTGCTGGCGCGCCTCGAAGGCAGGGGCTGTCGCGACCATGGAGGCCAGCCGGGTGGCGGTGGGTCCGCGCGCCGAGTACGTCGTCGAGGTCTACGGGACCAACGGGTCGCTTCGGTGGAACTTCGAGCACCTCAACGACCTGTTCGTCTGCGCGGGTCGCGATCAGGAGTTCAGGGCTACACGCGGGTGATGGCCGGCCCCGATTTCCCGGCGTTCAGCATCTTCCAGCCCGGGGCGGGCACCTCCATAGGGATTTTGACGACATGAAAACTGTCGAGGCGGCGCAGTTCATCGAGTCGGTGCTGACCGGCGAGCAGCTCGCCCATCCGTGGCCGACGGCTGGAGCGTCGCCGAGATCGACGAGGCCGCCGTTGCATCGGCTGCCGACGGTCGCTGGCACGACGATGCCGGAGGTGACGGGCCGCACCACCTGGGGGCGTGAGGGGCCGACTTGTCCGATGTGGCGATATGTCGCCGCGGGTCAGTGCAAGCAGGGTACAGCGACGAGACGATGGTTAGCGCGATGATCACGCGCGTGAACCACGTCTCGTTGATGTGGCGGATCACCACGCGACCCAGCCAGGTGCCCAGCAGCACGACGGGCGCCAGGACTAGCAGCGGCACCAGCATCTCGCCGCCCAGCGGTCCGAGACCGAGCGAGAACGGCAGCTTCGCCACGTTGATGAGGAAGAAGAACCACGCCTGGGTGCCGAGGAAACGGATCATGTCGAACCGGGCCGCCAGGAAGTACAGCGTCATGACGGGGCCGCCGGCGTTCGCGGCCATCGTCGTGAAACCCCGAGGGCGCCGTAACCGATCCGCGCCGGCACCCCTGCGCGGCGTCGTCGAGGCCGCGCCGCATGTTCCCACAGGGTCAGGGCCGTCAACGCCAGCAGGGATGACGCCGATGGTGCGTCGCATGGTGGTGTTGTCGGCCCAGGCCAAACAAAGCCGCCCCCAACGCCAGGGCCGACGATCGCCGGGGTGCCAGGCGCAACAGGGACCTGAAATCGGCGTCCCTGCGGTAGACCCAGATCGCAACGAGGTCGCCGACCATCAACAGCACCAGCAGCACCGCCGTCGACTCGCGGGCGGGCAGCACGGCGGCGAACATCGCGGCGACGAAGGTCGCGAGCCCAGGAAGTGCGGTTTTCGCAACTCCGACGAGCAACGCCCCAGTGACCACCACACCCCAGGTCAGTGCCGTCAACTCGATCACCGGGCCAGCCCTAGACACCTTCAGTGCGGTGACGGGGCGGCGGGATGAGCTCGCCACTGGTCACCCAGATCGTCGCCGACGCCCTGCAACCCCACCCGAAGAAGCTCGACAAGAAGGCCCACGCGGCCCTGTACCCGGCGCTGCGCAAGGTGTTCCCCGGCATCGCGGAACTGCGTGAAAAAGCAAGCTGAACGCCCGGTCGCTCAGGGAAACGCCACTCGGGATGTCGGTGTGGGTGAGTCGTTGCCCTTGAAGAGCAGCGGCTCGCCCGTCACCTTGGCAGCCCGCGTAGCTGAAGCAGTCGCCGAAGTTGAGTTTCGCAGGCGAGCCTGACCCGCGACCGAACCGCTCGTGGGCGCGGATGGCCTCGTACAGGTGCTCGGCATTGATGTCGAGCACCTCGATGTCCATGTCCGTGATGAATGCTTCGGCCAACCCAGGGGTCGGATCTGCTGACGATGGCCAGCTCCAGCACCGATGCCGCGGACATGCGTACCGAAGGAGAAACATTCAACGCCTTGAGAAAGACTGGTGCTTCCGGCTCTCGCCAGAGGATGGCGATGGCCGCCGACGTGTCGATCACCACTGCGGTAGTCCGTTCTCGTCGTACATGTCCTCGTCGGTGAGCCAGAGATGCTTGGTTTTCGCGGCCCGGGCCTGGGTTCCTCGATGGCGGCCAGCCGGTCGAGTCGTCGTTGTTCGTCCTTGGTGAGCTGCTGCTCGACCGCGTCCCGGACCACCTCCGTGGCCGTGACGCCGCGTTGTTTCCCGCGAGGTGGTCGACCATGGCCCGCACGCGGGGATCGTCGATGATGAGTGGCGTCATGAGGCAAGTTTAAAGGCCGCCAACGTGTGGGGGTTGGCGGACAGCTGGTGGGTCAGGTCGGGTTGAAGGTGGCGACAGGCTGGTTCGTGAAGCGGGAGTAGTGGCCCTGGAAGAGGGCGTCGATCTTGTCGAGCTGGCCGTTGCGGTGTTTGAGGATGTGGAAGGCCGCCTGGCCGCGCTCCTCGTCTGTGGGGTTCTGGGTGTAGAGCTCGGGACGGTGCAGCATGATGACGATGTCGGCGTCCTGTTCGAGCGACCCGGATTCGCGCAGGTCGGCGAGCTGCGGCACCCCGTCCTTGCGCTGCTCGGCGTTGCGGCTAAGCTGCGACAGCGCGATCACCGGCACCTCAGCTCCTTGGCGAGAAGCTTGATCTGGCGCGAGAACTCCGAGACCTCCAGCTGTCGGGACTCCACCTTCTTACCCGAGGTCATCAGCTGGATGTAATCGATGCAGATCAGCTGGAGGTTGTTGCGCTGCTTTGAGGCGACGGGCCTTGGCGCGGATCTCCATCATCGTCAGGTTGGGAGAGTCGTCGATGAACAGCGGTTTTTCCGGAGAGGGTGACGGAGCGGTCGGTGATGCGCTGCCAGTCGTTCTCGTCCATGCGTCCGCCACGGATCTTCTGCAGCGGCACCGACGACTCCGCGCTCAGGATCTTCATCACGATCTCGGTGCGGCTCATCTCCAGGGAAAAAAGAACACCGTGGCCAGGTCGTTGTGGATGGCGGCGGCGCGGCAGACGTCGAGGGCGAAGGTGGACTTTCCCACGCCGGGACGGGCGGCGACGATGACCATCTGGCCGGGTGGAGGCCGTTGGTGAGGGTGTCGAGCTCAGGTGAAACCGGTGGGCACCCCGGACAGCGCGTCACCGGAGTTCGCGATGGCCTCCATCTCGTCGAAGGTGGGTTCCATGAGCTCGTTGAGCGACTTGTAGTCCCTCGCTGGCCCTTGGAACCCGTCACCTCGAACAACGTCTGCTGGGCCTCGTCGACGATCTTGTCCACCCCTCGCCCCTGCCCCTGGTAGCCGAGCTGCGCGATCCGGATCGAGGCGTTGACGAGGCGTCGCAGGACGGCCTTCTCGCGCACGATCTCCGCGTAGTAGGAGGCGTTGGCGGCGATGGAGATGGGAGGCGAGGAGATCGTGGAGGTAGACGGCCCCCGACGCGCTGGAGGTCGCCGCTGCGGTACGAGTTCGGCGGCGACGGTGATGGGGTCGGCGGGTTCCCCGCGACCGTAGAGGCTGATGACTCGCCTCGAAGATGGTTTCGTGTCTGGGCTGGTAGAAATCGCTGCCACGCAGCACCTCGACCACATCGGAGATGGCGTCCTTGCTCATCATCATGGCCCCTGAGGACGCTCTTCTCCAGCCTGCAGGGTCCTGGGGGGAGCATGACCCATCGGCTCCCTCGGCGTATTGCTGCGACATGCCTCCCTTCCGCACCCCGCCGACGCGCATGCGGCAGGGGCTCATCAATCTAACCCCGCCCCGCGACAATCGCCGTCTCGGCGTGGAAAACTCTGTGGACAGCTGTGGAAAGCTGTGGAAGGCCGGTGCGGAAGCGACGGCAACGCTGACCGGAACCGGGGAAAACCACCCGGAATCGTTATAAAAACCGTTATCGCCGGGGTGAGTCGCGCTGCGGGCGGGCTTCCGCGCTGCGTCTGCACTGGATTCGTGCGCATGCGTTGTGACGCTGGCGTCCCCGTCGGGGAGGCGGGCGGACGGCGAGGGTGTGTGGTGCGTGCGCGATCGGTGCCGTCTTCCGCAAAGTGCCGGATGAAATCCCTGCGGAGCCTGATGCGTTGGTTCTGTGGAATGCCTATCGTTGGGTCTGCGCCGTGCCGTTGGGGGCGATGCGGGGCGCCTGATGCGACAGGGGTCGGATGCGGTGA